>ERZ808240.255-NODE-255-length-73591-cov-15.710060_pt1 | contig 73591 bp, 59 predicted proteins | sample MGYA00521084_ERZ808240 | MGnify/ENA primary metagenome ERZ808240 (study PRJEB31516, sample SAMN03275571) | gut metagenome | biome: mammalia-associated habitat; material: feces | host: Papio cynocephalus | place: Kenya | collected 2012-08-06 ...
CCCATCTTGTGGAAGCGCTCGGGCTCGGCGAGGAAGTCGCGGATCTCCTTGAGCTCCTCGACGGCCTCGTCCACGCCGGCGACGTCGGAGAACTTCACCTTGGGGCGAGTCTCCTCGGTGGTCTTGGCCTTCGTCTTGCCAAAGCCCATGGCGCCGCCGCCCTGGCCCTGCATGCCACGCATGAAGTAGACGAACACGCCAATCATGAGCAGCGTGGGCAGCACGGAGAACAGCAGCGTGTCGAGCCACTCGTCACTCGAGGTGTCCACGGTGTAGGTGACCTCGGGGTGGCTCTCCATGAGCTCGGCGAGGTTGTCGGTGCCGGCGTAGGTGCTCTTGAAGGAGACGAGCTTGGAGTCGTCGCCCTTGTCGGCGTCGTTGGCCCAGTACGTTCCCGTGAGCTCGCCGGAGGAGATGCGGTACGTGAGCGTGGAGACGCGGTCATCCTTCACCGCGGCAACGACGTCACTCGTGGGCATCGTGTCGGCGCTCTTGGCACCAAACATCGACGGCACCATCGAGTACACGAGGTATGCCACGAGCGCGATGGCGATGATGAGGGAGATCCTGTTCATGCGCGGCGAGTTGGGCTCGCGCTGAGGACCTCCCGGCTGGTTGTTGTTCTCGGTGTTGTTGCTGCTCATATGCTACTTTCCGGCTACTTTCCGTAGACCTCCGGCTTGAGGATTCCGATGTAGGGCAGGTTGCGGTAGCGCTCGGCGAAGTCGAGACCGTAGCCCACGATGAACTCGTCGGGCACGTGGGCGCCGACATAGCGCGGGGTCACGGCCGTCTCCTGGCCCGGGACGTCCTTCACGAGGAAGGCGGCGATCTCCAGAGAGGCCGGGTGGCGCGAGCGCAGGTTCTTCATGAGGTACTTGAGCGTGAGGCCCGAGTCCAGGATGTCCTCGATGATCAGGACGTCGCGGCCCTCGATCTTGGTGTCGAGGTCCTTCACGATGCGGACGACGCCCGAGGAGACGGCGCCGTCGCCGTAGCTCGAGACAGCCATGAAGTCGATGCCGAGCGGGCAGTCGATGGCGCGCATCACGTCTCCCATGAAGACGACCGCACCACGAAGAACCGCGATGAGCAGCGGGTTCTTGCCGGCATAGTCCTTCGTGATCTCTGCGCCCATACGCGCGACGATGCCCTTGATGTCCTCCTCTGACAGGATGACCTTGCTGACGTCCGGATGAATCTGCTCCATGGCGCGATCCTCTTTCCCTTCTGGGGCGAGAAGCCCCGTGACCACCGGCGCCGCTCGTCAGGCACACTCAGTGGAAATTAGATTCTAGCAACCCTTCCGGACACATACCGGCAAGGGAGCGAGAAATGAAACAACGGGTCGTCCCCTCGTCTCATTTTGGCTTCCAGGCAAGCTCGAGAAGCACGCGGGAGGCATCCGTGACCCGAACGCGCTCATCGGCACGTATCGGCGCCACCCACAGCACGGGGCCCGAGACGCCGGCGCGCACGACAGGTACGGCCGCGCGCTCGCTCGCGGGAACCTTCGCGTCGATGAGCAGGTCTGAAAGCTTCTTTGACTGGCCGTGCATCCCAAGCGGGCAGAGCACCTCGCCCACCTCCGGACCCGAGACCCACAAACGGCCGCCCAGCTGCCCGATTCCGCAGGCCGTAGCGTCGAGCAGCACCGACAACCCCTCCCACTCGCGGCCATGGGCGCGGGCGAGCGCCTCCGGGCTGTTGCCCGCAGACACCTCACGCAGACGAGCCGTGAGCGTGCCGGCCTCGAGCGCAAGCGTGCCCGCCGCACCGGGAGCCACGAGAGACGCGCTCGCGCCCGCCGGACCGGGAAGACCGGGAACCTCAAGCCAGCCGCTCGTGTCCGAATGGCCCTGGGCCTCGCGCGAGCGAACGAACAGTGCGCCATACGTCACGCGGGCGTCAACGCCGGCCGGCAGGCTCACCGACCCCTCCCCGGCGGCGACGGCCTCAAGGACGCGCGCCACGTGGCGGGCATCGAGCCGGCACTGCGGGCAGGCATCGAGTACGGCCCTGCGCACGACGCGCCGGGCAATGGCAACGTCGGCCGCGGCGAGACGGGCAGCATCAAGCGTCACGAGGCCCTGGCCCCGCCGACGCTCGAGCGCGCGATAGGCGCGAGAGGCCACCTGCGTGAGGTAGGCATCCTCGTCCGAGAGGATGTCGCACGTGGCGGCCATGCTCTCGAAGAGCCGGGGGTTGCGCTGCCTCGCGAGCGGGACGATCTCATGGCGCACGAAGTTGCGCAGGTAGCGGGTGTCGGCGTTCGTTGCGTCCTCGCGCCAGACGATGCCACGCATGCGCAGCAGGTCACAGAGCTGCTCGTGGGTGTGGTCCAGCAGCGGCCGCACGATGCGGTTGCGGCGCCACGGGATTGAGGAAAGCCCCTGCGTACCCGAGCCCTTTATCGCGTGCATGAAGAACGTCTCGGCACGGTCGTTGGCCGTGTGGGCCGTGAGGATCCGCGCGCTCGAGCGAGGCAGGCCGGCCGCGGCGCACAGCTCGTTGGCGAGCTGGTTGGCCGCGGCATAGCGCACCTCGCGAGCGACGTTCTCGACGTTCGTGTCCCCAAGCTCGGCCGACGCGGCGAGACGGGCGACGTCGACGCGCCGCACGGTCACGGGAATGCCGTAACGAGCCGCCATCTCGCGGACGAACTCCTCGTCCTCATCGGCATCGATGCCTCTGAGCTGGTGATTCACGTGCAAGACATGCAAGCGCTCACGGGCAACGACGGCCCTGCCGCGACCGTCCGCGATATCGAGCGCCGAGGTGGCTGCCAGCACGAGCAAGGCCGTGGAGTCTGCCCCGCCCGACACCATGAGCACGACGGGCCCGCGCGACTCCGGCCCCGGACGGCCGCTGGGACGCTCGAAGGACTGACCGTGCGCATATCTGCTGCTGACGCTTGGCAAGCGCGCTCACCCCATCCGTTGGGCCCGGGCGTGTCCGCGCGGGCTATCCTGTTAGGTTGTCTAGTTTACGACCGCTCGGGGACGTTCGTACGCGTCCCCAAGATCAGGCGCGCGGGCCGCCCGCGCGCCGCATGAGAGGGAGCCGCCCCATGGCCTATCAGCTCGAGCTCGCCTGCCCCGCCGCGCCGGGCTCCAACGGCTACGACCAGTCGCTCGTCACGAACGCAACCAGGACCTTCGTCGGCTTCGAGAAGCAGGGAGAGCTGCTCGTTCGTTGCGCGCGGCCCGAGGCGTTCCGCGTGTTCGTCAACGGCGCGCCCGTATCGCTCGGCGGCGTCACCGCAGACGAGTGGCACTGTGTGAGCATCGCAGGCGCCACCGTCAACGGGGACAACTACCTGCAGGTCAGCTGCCTGGCCGATGAGGGCGCCAGCCTCGAGGCTCGCGTGCCCTACCCCACCCTGAGGGACGACACGGCCGCCTGGGCGAGCAACCCGTCCCTCGCGCTTCTCGACCAGATCGCACAGGCGGAGGTCAGGGCGGGCTTCTCGTGCGCGCAGCTCGTGGTGGTGAAGGACGGCGCCGTCATCAAGCGCAGCCACTACGGCGCCGTGAACTCCTACGAGCAGGACGGCACGCCGCTGCCAACCGATGCTCGCACGCCCGTCACAGACGAGACACTCTTTGACATGGCGAGCAATACCAAGATGTACGCCTGTAACATGGCCCTGCAGAAGCTTGCCAGCGAGGGGCGGCTCGACCTGAACGCCCGCGTGAGCGACTACCTGCCCGAGTTCCGCGACCTACCCGGCGCCGAGATTCCCGGCAAGAACGAGCTCACCGTCACCGAGCTGCTCCAGCACCAGGCGGGGTTCCCCGCAGACCCGAGCTACCACAACGCGGACTACGACCCCTCCCAGCACAAGGTCGTCGCCGGGAGCAACGCCAACGCCGCGCTGTTCACGCAGGACCGCGACGAGGCGCTCGAGAAGATCATCGCCACGCCGCTCGAGTACGCCCCCGGCACGGCCACGCGCTACTCGGACGCTGACTACATGCTGCTGGGCTTCATCGTTGAGGCCATTACGGGCATGAGGCTCGACAAGTACCTTGAGCAGGAGGTTTACGGACCCCTCGGCCTCAAGCGCACGACGTATCAACCGCTCGAGCACGGCTTTGAGAGGGGCGACTGCGCGGCAACCGAGCTTAACGGCAACACGCGAGACGGCGCCGTGGGCTTTGCAAACGTACGGCGCGAGACCGTCCAGGGGCAGTGCCACGATGCCAAGGCGTTCCACGTCATGGGCGGCGTCTCCGGCCACGCGGGCCTCTTCTCGACCGCAAGCGACGTCGCCGTTCTCGAGCAGGTCATGCTCAACCGAGGCGGATACGGCAACGTCCGCCTGTTTGACGAGGACACGCTCGACCGCTTCATCAAGCCCAAGGACGCGGACCCCAGCTACGGCCTTGGCTGGCGCCGCAAGGCACGCGACGGCTACACCGCCGTGTTCTCGCAGGTACCGGACGCGGCCGCCGTTGGCCACACAGGCTGGACGGGCACGTTCACGCTCATCGATCCCGTGAACAACCTGGGCATTGCCCTTCTCACGAGCAGGCGCAACACGCCCGTGCTCGATCCCGCCAAGGACCCCAACGACTTCGTTGGCTGCCACTTCCTCCTGGGGCGCTACGCGATTGCCCCCACGCTCGTCTACCAGGCACTTCATACCTCAGAGGAGGCCGCAGACGCACTACTCGCAGACCTCATCCGCGCCAAGCGCGCGGAGCTCGCGGCCGGCGGCAACTTTGACACCGCCCCAGACCGCGCGGACCTCGCCGCACTCGAGTCCGTGGCCGAGAAGCGCGGGGTGTGCCTGTGAACGGATGGGAGACGGAGTTTGGCACGCACGACGCAAGCACGGATGCCAGCCTGCCTTGGCCCGAGGAGCCACCGGCGAGCGCCCCGCTGATGCACCTCCACGTACTCGCGAGCGGATCTAAGGGCAACGCGGCCGTGGTAGAGGGGCCAGGGGGCTCCGTCCTCATCGATGACGGACTGTCCCGGCGCGAGCTCATGCGCCGGGCGGACGAGCTGGGCGTCGACATGGACCGCATTGGGTGCGTCATCGTGACGCACGAGCACAGCGACCACGTGAGCGGGCTTTCCGTCTTCTGCAACAAGTACGACGGCCGTCTCGTGGCAACCGCGGGAACGGCGGGCGGCCGCAAGTACCTCGCGACGCTACCGTTTGAGCTCGTTGGCGCCGCCGACGAGTTCGAGGCGTGCGGCATGCGCGTGCGGACGTTTCCCACCTCGCACGACGTGGCAGACCCGTTTGGCCTGCGCTTCGACTGCGCCTCCGAGGCCGGCGTTGACTCGCTGGGCTTTTGCACAGACACGGGTGTGTTGGGCAAGCGGGCCATGGGGCTGCTGCACGGCGTGAGGATTCTCGCGCTCGAGAGCAACCACGACGCCCGAATGCTCGCGACGGGTCCCTACCCCGCCGTACTCAAGGCGCGCGTGGCGGGCGACCACGGTCACCTCTCCAATGACCAGGCGGCCGAGGCGCTTCGCGAGCTCGTGGGGCCGGCGACGGAGACCGTGGTGGCCATGCACCTCTCGCAGGAGAACAACCGCCCGAGCATAGCCGTGCGCACGCTCGCCTCCGCCACTGGCGCCGAGGCCGCGAACGACACGTTCACCGAGGCGCGCACCCCAAACGGCTCGCTCACCATCTGCGCCGCCGGTCAGGACCGCCCCATGACCATCTGGTAGAGCGCCGCTCGCGAACGTCCAATCGCCAGCGCACCACCCAACCGCGAGTGCAGGTAATAAGACAGATTCGGCGACATATAGCGCTCGAAATGTCTCAAAACCTGCACTCGCGATTCTCGGCAGCGCTCGCGGTCAAAGCGAATAAACAAAAAGCGGGCCGGCCCGGAACATCCCAGGCCGGCCCGCTTGCCTTGCGAGTCTCTTTGCGAGAAGGCCGCGCTAGGCGCGCTCGATCTTGTCGCAGCCCATGTAGGGGCGCAGGACCTCGGGCACCGTGATGGAACCGTCGGCGTTCTGGTAGTTCTCGAGGATGGCGGCCATCGTGCGGCCGGCGGGCAGGCCGGAGCCGTTGAGCGTGTGCAGGTAGCGCGTGCCCTTGAAGTTCTCGGGGTCGCGGTACTTGATGTTGGCGCGGCGGGCCTGGAAGTCACCGCAGTTGGAGCAGGAGGAAATCTCCTTGTAAGCGTTGTAGCTGGGCAGCCAGACCTCGATGTCATACGTCTGGCGGGCAGAGAAGCCCAGGTCGCCGGTGCAAAGGGAGATGACGCGATAGGGAAGGCCAAGCTGCTGGAGCAGGTACTCGGCCTCGGCCGTCATGCTCTCGAGCTGGTTGTCGGAGTCCTCCGGCTTGGCGAACTTGACCATCTCGACCTTATCGAACTCGTGCTGGCGGATGATGCCGCGGGTGTCACGGCCAGCGGAGCCGGCCTCCTCGCGGAAGCACGGGGTGAAGGCGGTGTACCAGCGCGGCAGGGAGTCGGCCTCGAGGACCTCGCCGGCGTGGAGGTTCGTGAGCACGACCTCGGCCGTGGGGATGAGGAAGTTGTCGCCGGAGACGTGGTAGGCGTCGTCCTCGAACTTGGGCAACTGGCCCGTGCCGAACATGGTCTGGCGCTTCACGACGATGGGCGGCCACCACTCCTTGAAGCCGCGGCTCGTGTGCGTGTCGATGAAGAAGTTGATGAGCGCGCGCTCGAGGCGGGCGCCGGCGCCACCGAGGACGGTGAAGCGGCTGCCAGAGAGCTTGTTGCCACGCTCGAAGTCGAGAATGTCGAGGTCGGTGCCCAGATCCCAGTGGGCCTTGAACTCAAAGCCCTCGGCCTTGAAGTCACGCGGGGTGCCCCAGCGACGGCGCTCGATGTTCTCGGTCTCGTCGACGCCCACGGGCGTGGCCTCGCACGGGATGTTGGGCAGGTGGGCCATGAAGTCGTAGAGGTCGGCCTCGAGCTTGCTGCGGCGCTCGGCCAGGCCGTCGATTTTCTCGTTGACCTCGCGGACGGCCTCCTTGGCGGCCTCGGCCTCGTCCTTCTTGCCCTCCTTCATGAGGGCGCCGATCTTCTTGGACTCGGCGTTGCGCGTGGCCTGGAGCTCCTCGACCTCGCCGATGACGGCGCGGCGCTCGTCGTCGAGCTCGAAGAACTTCTCGCGGTCCCAGCTAGACTGGCGGTCGGCCATGGCCTTGTCGATGGCGTCAGGGTTTTCGCGGACAAACTTCATGTCGAGCATGGGTGCTCCCTCTCGTTGCTGTCTCACGGGGCACAGGTACCCAGCCCTGCCCCAAGGCGCGCGGCCACGTGCCACTCGCCCCCAGCGGGTCCGAGACCCGCAGGATGTACTGAGAGGCAAGTATATACTTATGACCGTTATTGACGAACGCGCACACGCCCGCATCGCGCGGGCAAACCAGACCGGAAGGGCAGCACCCCATGGATATCGCAGGCATCTTCAGCTGGCTCTTTAGCTCCAGGGAGGGCGTGCTCGTCCTTCTCGGCATCATCCTCGTGGGCTTCCTCATCGCCGCCATCGTCCTCGAGCGCAAGACGCGCAAGGACTTTGACCAGTACGAGGACGAGGAAGACGACGAGAGCGGCTGGTCCCTCTTCGACGACGACAACAAGTAGCACCTGGCAAGGGGACGGGTTCATCCGCCATGACGACGGGCCCGCCCCCCTGACATGAAAAAGGCCCCGGGCGAACCCAGGGCCTCATCTCATTCATGGTGCGGGCGAAAGGACTTGAACCTTCATGGGGTTGCCCCCATACGGACCTGAACCGTACGCGTCTGCCAATTCCGCCACGCCCGCAGATGCAGGAATGACTATACCCCATGCGCGCGCAGCTTCGCAAGAACTTTTTTCGCAATCCGAGAACAGCCGGACAAAACGGCGCAAGAACGCAGCTGCTAGAATGGCAGCACCGACGCTACGGCAGCAAACGCAACTGAAACGAGGACAAAGGCCGTGCAAGATCCCACCCCCACGCAACAGGGTTGGGCCACGCCGCCATACCAGGCGCAGCCCCAAGCCGAGCAGGCGTTGCTGCTCGGCCGCTACCGCGTGGTCGAGACCCGCGGCACGGGCGGGTTTGGCTCCGTGCAGGTCTGCTGGGACACGAGGCTCGAGCGCAGGGTCGCCATCAAGTGCATGCCCCTCGCCGCCGCGCCGGGCATGTCGGCCTCGACGCTTGCCGAGGCGCTCGACGAGGCGCGCATCACGTCTCGCCTCACCCACCCAAACATCGTCACCGTCCACGACTTCGAGGTCAGGGGCAGCGTGGCCTACCTCATCATGGAGTACGTGAGTGGCCTTACGCTCGCCGAGCTTCTCGCGCGCGTCGAGGGCGGCGTGCTCACCTACGACGAGTGCGCGCACCTGCTGTCGAGCCTGGCCGCGGCGCTCGACTTTGCGCACGCCAACGACGTGCTGCATCTCGACATCAAGCCGTCCAACATCTTCATCGACAGCTCGGGCGCCGTGAAGCTCGGTGACTTTGGCATGGCGAGCCTCGCGAGCGTCGCCGGCTGGGAGGGCGCTCGCGGCGGAACCGTGGGCTACATGCCCCCCGAGCAGCTTGCGGGCGAGCTCGTGGACGAGCGCACGGACGTGTTCGCCCTCGGCGTCGTCTGCTACCAGGCCCTCACCGGCGTCTCCCCGTTCCTGGCAAAGGACGCCGAGGCCTCCCGCAGAAAGATAGAGCGTGGCGCCAAGCCACTTGCCAAGGTTGAGCCCGAGCTGGCCGGCCCGGCAAGCGACCTCATCGCGCGCGCCCTCTCTGCCGACCCCTCCGAGCGGCCCTCGACCGCGGGCGAGCTCGCCAAGCTCGTCGTTCCCTACCTGGGCGATGAGGACGAGGGCCACACGTCCGTAGCCTCGCTCGTGGCGCAGGCAACCGGCGAGCCAGACCCAAACGCCCAGGCGTGGGAGCAGGCGGCCCACGTGAGCGCCATCGAGCGCTGGCCGTGGCTGCCCACTGCCATCGAGAGGTCCGTAGCGGCGCTGGCGGCGGGCGGCGTGTCCTGGCGAGTTGCCCCGGAAATCGCAACAGCCTTGGGCGCGCAGGCCACGCCCCTTGCCGCGTCGGCGGTGTTCGCAATCGCACTCGCGCTGCTCTCCGTGCTCTCCCCCGCGGCAGGCGGCGCCACGGCATGCGTGCTCGCCGTGGCGGGCATGCTGTCCTGCGGCATGTACTCGCCGGCGTTTCTCGTAGCCGCGCTCACGGCGGTGGCCCTCCTCGCATGGCGCGCGTCCGTGGCCAGCTGCCAGGGCCCCTCCCATGCGGCACTCCTGCTTCCGTCTGCGCTCGGCTCCCCGTTCGCGGGGGCCGCCGTAGCCGGCTCCGCGCTCACCCCGATGGCGGCGCTTGCCACCGGCGCCGCGGGGGCCGCGCTCGAGCTCGTCCTCGCCAACATTGCCCAGGCGGCGTCTGGGGACGCCTTTGCGGCGACTGTCGCCGAGACGCTCTGCCGCCCGGGAGCCTGGCTCTCCGTCGCAGGCTGCGCGAGCGGCGCGTGGGCGGCCTCAGTCATTGGGGCGGGCCGGGGCGACGCCAGGGGAATCGCAGGCCAGGCGGTGTGCGCCGCCATCCTCATCGCCGCTCAGGTTCTCGCCGCCAGAGTGGAGAATGGCGGGTTATGGACAGTGCCTGACGCAGCGGGTATAGCAGTTGCGGTAGTCTGTGCAGTACTTGTGAGCATTGTCATCTCGACCATCGGCCCCTCGCCGAGACATATGGAGGATGAGTAGCGTGAACTTCCTTAACGTCTTTGAGCAGCGCGTCGGCAGCCTGTTCGGCGCCACCGCCCAGGGTCTCACCGCCCCGTTCTCCTTCAAGAAGCTTGCCAAGAAGGCCGCCCGCGAGATGGAGGCCGAGACCTACGTCATCAACGGCGTCGACACCGCGCCGGCGCTCTACACCATCCTCGTCTCCAGCGAGGACGACCTCGCCATGCGCCCGCTCTACGCGCAGATCACGAAGGAGACGGCCCAGTTCATCGAGGGGCAGGCGCAGGGCAAGGGCTACGCCTTCGTGGGAAGGCCCGTCGTTCGCTTCATGGCAGACCCCTCGCTCAAGAGCGGCAAGTTCTCCGTCTTTGCCGAGAACGTCGACGCACAGACCCTCAACCGGCTCCGAGAGGAGGAGGCCCTGTTCCTCGGCGTGGGAAGCTCTCGCGCGGGCGGCCTTGGCGGCGCCGCGGGCCCGCGCGGCAACCGTGCGCCCCAGCCCCAGCCGGCGGCCCCCGGCCTTCGCCCAATCCCGCAGCCCGCGCCCGCAAAGCCGTCCCCGGCAGACAGCATGTCAGCCGGCCTCGACGTCATGCCACAGGAGGCCGTGCTTGACGCCGAGCAGGCGCTGCTCGCCCGCGGCGCGGCACGTCAGATGCACAACGTCCCGCTGGCCGGCAGCAGGCAGGCCGGCTCGCCGCAGATGCCCGCCGTGCCGCAGATGCCCGCAAGCGCACCCGCAGCCAGGCCCGTCTACCAACAGCCAGCCGCCGTCCCCGCACCGCAGCCCGCAGCGCCTGCACGCGTCCCCGTGCCCACCGCCGCGGCCGTCCAGCAACGCGCCGCGCAGCAGGTCCCCCATACCGTCCGAGCGCCGCAGGCCGTCCCCGCCCCGGCGCCGGCCGCGCCCGTGGCACCCGTCACCTGCCTGCTCATCGACAGGCAGTCGGGCCGCACCTACACCGCGAGCGCCCCGCGCACTGTCATCGGCCGCGAGCGCACGCCTGGCGGCGTCGTCCTGCACGACCCCAACGTCTCGCGCAGCCACGCCGAGCTCAGCCACGACGCACAGGGCTGGCGCATCCGCGACCTCAACTCCACGAACGGCACGCTCGTGAACGACGTGGACGTCGACGAGTGCCCGCTTCGCGACGGAGACCTCATCACGCTTGGTCTCACGAACCTCGAGTTCCGGGAGAACTAGCATGATTGACCTCGTCTTGTTCGTCGGGCGCATCGCGCTCGTGGCCATCCTGTACCTGTTCCTCTTCATCGTCATGAAGACGGGCATCGGGCTCGTGAAGGGCCAGCGCAAGGACCCCGCGATCTGGTGCGTCGACGTCGACAAGGGCCCGCGACAGCTGCGCGGCCTGCACGTTGACATGCTCGGCCCCGTCGTGGTGGGGCGCTCGCCTTCGAGCGACATCGTCATCTCCGAGCCGTTCGTCTCCTCCACGCACGCGCGCTTCACGCTCCAGGGGCCGGCGCTCGTGCTCGAGGACCTCAACTCCACGAACGGCACGCTCGTGAACGGCCGCTCCATCCTTGACCCCGTGACGCTGCGCGATGGCGACGAGGTCCAGGTGGGAGACGTGGTCATGAGGGTGAGCCGCCGATGAGCGACGTCGAGGAGCACCCCACGCAGGGCCGAGGCTCCACGGGCCCCATCCCCATCGCAAGCCGCATGGCACATGCAGCCAGCGGATTTGTCCAGATCCACGGTCGCCATGCCGCAGCCGAGCCGGCACGCCCCACGATCGACCTCGACGCCCGCCCCGGCGGCGGCGTCGAGATTGGCGCCGATACGCGCCTGTCCTGGGCAGCGAGGACGGACGTCGGCCTCGTGCGCGGCCACAACGAGGACTCCTACCTCGTGAGCAATCCCCTGTTTGGCGTCTGCGACGGCATGGGAGGCCACGCCGCCGGCGAGGTGGCGAGCGCCATAGCCGTCCGCACTATCTCGAGCCATGCCCCCGCAAGCGCGGACGACAGCCTGCTCGGTGCCGCCGTGGAGGCGGCCAACGAGGCCGTCATCAAGGGCGCCGAGACGGGCGAGGGCAAGCCCGGAATGGGCTGCACGGCAAGCTGCTGCGTCATCGAGGGAACTCGCATGGCCGTGGCACACGTGGGAGACTCGCGCATCTACCTGCTCCACGCGGGCACGCTCGTGCGCATCACGCACGACCACTCCTATGTGGAGGAGCTCGTCGACGCCGGAGAGATTACAGCGGACGAGGCGCGCGTCCACCCCTCGCGCTCCATCATCACCCGAGCGCTCGGCTCCGACCCAGACATGTACGCAGACCACTTCTCGCTCGACGTCGAGCGCGGAGACCGCATCATCATCTGCTCGGACGGCCTGTCCTCGATGGTGCCCGACAGCGGCATCGAGACCATCGCCGTCTCCACGGCATCCCCCATCGACTGCACGGACCAGCTCGTGAGCGCGGCGCTCGTTGCCGGTGGCCACGACAACGTCTCCGTCATCGTCGTGGACGTGGTGAGCGACGGCCGCGAGGAACAGAGGAGCCGCGCGAGGAAGCATGCCGTCATCGGTGCGCTCGGCGTGCTTGCCGGCGTGGCCGCCGCCGCGGCGGTTGTCCTTGCACTCATCGTGAACAACTCCTGGTATATAGGCACGTCAGCCGGCAACGTGGGCATCTACAAGGGCATTCACGGCTCGTTTCTCGGCATTCCGCTCTCCGAGCTCGTCGAGACGAGCACGGTGAGCCTCCAAGACCTGCCCGAGACAACGCAGCACCAGCTTGCCGGCGGCATCACGGTAGACAGCGTCGACAAGGCGCGCGCGACCGTGAGCGCATACGCGCAGCAGATCGAGGAAGAAAAGGCAAAGGTCCAGAAGGCCGCCTCGGACGCGCAGTCCGAAAGCACGGACGGATCGGTTGGCAGCGAGGCGGGGGACTCCGGTCCCGAGGCCGCCCAGACGCAGCAGGGAGGCGAGTAGGACATGGCACACGGAATCGGGGGCTCGAGGAGAACGACCGAGCTGCTTCTCCTGTGCGCGGGTGCCATACCCGTGCTGCTGCTCTACTCCATGTACGTCATCAACACGGGCGCCCAGCTGTCGCTCGAGACGCTCGCCGTGCCCATCGGCCTCGTCGTCGCATTCGTGGCCGCGCACATCGCCGTGCGCATCCTGGCGCCCGGCGCGGACCCGGCCATCCTGCCCATCGTGTTCGTGCTCTCCGGCATCGGCGTCACGTTCGTGACGCGCCTGGCGCCGGAGGACGCCATGGGCCAGGTCATCTGGCTGTTCGTCTCCGTAGCGGCGATGGTGGGCGTGCTTGCGCTCGTCCCCAACCTCGACAGGCTCGCCGAGTACAAGTTCACGCTCGGCATCGCCGGCGTGGCGCTGTTGCTGCTGCCCGCACTCGTCGGCACGGAGATCTACGGCTCAAAGCTCTGGATTCGCATCGGCGGCTTCTCGTTCCAGCCCGGTGAGATCGCCAAGGTCCTCATCGTCCTGTTCCTCGCCGCCTACCTCTCCGAGAACCGCGAGGCGCTCGCAGCGTCCTCGCGCAAGGTGGGCCCCTTCACGCTGCCGCGCCTGCGCATGCTCACGCCCATGCTCGTCATGTGGGGCATGTGCCTGCTCGTCGTGGTCTTTGAGCGAGACCTGGGCAGCGCGGCACTGTTCTTCACGATGTTCGTCGTCATGCTCTACGCGGCAACGGGACGCCTGGGCTACGTGTTCGTGAGCCTGGGACTGCTCGCCATCGGCGGCTTCGTCTGCTACCAGCTCTTCAACCACGTGCGCGTGCGCTTCCAGATCTGGCTCGACCCGTTCGCGGACCCCTCCAACACGGGCCTGCAGATCGTGCAGTCGCTCTACTCCATCGCGGACGGCGGCCTGTCCGGCGCCGGCATCGGCAAGGGCATGCCCACGCTCATCCCCGTGGTCAAGAGCGACTTCATCTTCTCGGCCATCGCCGAGGAGATGGGCCTTCTGGGCGGCGCGGCCGTGCTGCTGCTGTTCATGCTGCTCGCCGTGCGTGGCCTCACCACGGCGGCGCGCGCCAAGAGCGACATGAGCGCGTTCACGGCCGTCGGCCTCGTGGCGTCCCTCTCGTTCCAGGCGTTCCTCATCGTGGGCGGCGTCACGCGCCTGCTGCCCCTCACGGGCGTCACGCTGCCGTTCATGAGCCAGGGTGGCTCGTCGCTGCTCTCGAGCTTCATCGCCGTGGCCCTGCTGCTCCGCGCGGGCGACGAGGGCACGGGGCGCGCGGCCCTGCCAGACGGCAACGGCACGTCGGCCGTGGCGCCCGTCGCCGTCCCCGGCGTCACGGGCGCGCAGCCCGTGGTCCAGGGCAGGCACGCCCGGGCGAGCTTTGGCCTGGGCACCGAGGAGGGCGGCGTGCTTGGCCGCGTGGCGCTCGGCAACAGGCTGACGCTGCTCGTGACGTTCTTTGCGCTGCTGTTTGCCGCGCTCATCGCCAACCTCACCTACATCCAGGTCATCAAGGCGAGCTACTACCAGGAGCTGCCCAACAACAACCACACGATCGCGAGGAGCGCCTACGTGCAGCGCGGGGCCATCCTCACCTCGGACGGCGTGACCCTCGCAGAGTCCCTCAAGCAGGCTGACGGCACCTACGTGCGCACCTACCCGCAGGGCTCGCTTGCGGCACACACGGTTGGCTACCTCTCCACCCAGTACGGTGCCACCGGCGTCGAGGCCTCGATGAACGACTCGCTCACCGGCCACGCCGACTACTCCAACTGGACAAGCACGCTCTATGCGCTCGCCGGCGTGAGCCAGCCCGGCAACTCCGTGGTGCTCACGATTGACTCGCGCATCCAGCAGGCGGCCGAGGAGGCGCTCCAGGGCCACGTGGGCGGCATCGTCGTGCTCGACCCGAGCACGGGCGCGGTGCTCGCCAAGGCATCCTCGCCCACCTACTCCTACAACGACATCAGCAACATCCTGCAGAACGGGGACTCCAACGGCGAGCTGCTCGACCGCACCACGGGCGCGCTCTACACGCCCGGCTCCACGTTCAAGGTCGTGACCCTCTCCGCGGCGCTCGACGGTGGCAAGTTCACGCTCGACTCCTCCGTGAGCGCGCCGGCCTCGCTCGACATCGGCGGCGCCGCGGTCACGAACATGAACGGCGAGGACTTTGGCCAGACAACGCTCGAGGAGGCCTTTGCCCACTCGGCCAACACGGCTTACGGCCAGGTTGCCACCCAGATTGGCGCAGACTCGCTCGTACGCTACGCCCGCGCCTTTGGCTACGGCACCTCGCTCGGCCAGGACTTCTCCACCGCGGCCTCGCTCATGCCAGACCCGAGCGAGATGACGGAGTGGGAGACGGCCTGGGCAGGCGCCGGCCAGCCCGTGGGCCAGCACGCAAGCCCCGCCGGCCCTCAGACGACCGTGATGCAGAACGCGGTCGTGGCCGCAGCCATCGCCAACGGCGGTGTGGTCATGAGCCCCTACGTCGTTGACCACGTGCTCTCCCCCGAGGGCGTCACCGTGAGCACAACCCAGCCCAAGAGCCTGGGGCAGGCCATCAGCGCCAGCACGGCAGAGCAGGTCAAGCAGGCAATGCTCGAAGTCGTACAGAGCGGCACAGGCATGGCGGCGCAGGTCCGAGGCGCACGCGTGGCAGGCAAGACGGGAACCGCCGAGGCAGGCGGCCACGTGAACTCCTCGTTCATCGGCTTTGCCCCGTACGACAGCCCCACACTCGCGATTTCCGTCTACCTCGAGGGAACGGACTCCGACAGCGTGAGCGGCGTCGCGGCACAGCTCGCCGGCCAGGTGCTCTCCAAGTCCCTGAACGCGCAGGCCTCGGGATCGGAGCAGTGATGAGTAGCCGAACCATGGGGACGTCACCGCGACGCCAGGGCGCCGGCGGGCTTCTGAGCGGTTGCGGAGGCTGTCCCAACACACGCGCCACAAGACGCAAACTCGCGTCCCAGACAGACGCGATTGATGAGATGATTAGCAGACGCCGCGCGGGCGAGCGCGGATTCTCGATGGGAGCAGAGCATGGCAGATAGGGTTCTCGGCGGACGCTACACCGTCCAGGACAAGATTGGCATCGGAGGCATGGCCACGGTCTACCGCGGCCTGGACACCGTGCTCGGACGCACGGTCGCCATCAAGACGATGCTGCCGCAGTACGCGGCCGACCCGTCGTTCGCCGCTCGCTTCAAGCAGGAGGCACAGGCCGCCGCGGCTCTCCAGAGTCCCTACATCGTGGGCGTCTATGACTGGGGCAAGGACGGCGATACCTACTACATCGTCATGGAGTACCTGCGCGGCACGGACCTCAAGAGCGGCATCCGCAAGCACGGCGCGCTCGACTGCCGCAAGGTGGCCCAGATCGGCTCGCAGATCTGTCAGGCGCTCTCCGTGGCACACGGTCACGACATCATCCACCGCGACATCAAGCCGCAGAACATCATGGTGCAGCCAGACGGCAACATCAAGGTGATGGACTTCGGCATCGCGCGCGCAAAGAACAGCCACCTCACGGCCGACAACTCGGTTCTCGGCACGGCGCACTACGTCTCGCCCGAGCAGACGCAGGGCAAGGAGCTCGGCCCCACGAGCGACCTGTACTCCCTCGGCATCGTCATGTACGAGGCGGCTACCGGCCGCGTGCCGTTCGACGGGGACGACGCCATCGCAGTGGCGCTCAAGCAGGTCAACGAGCAGCCCGTTCCGCCCAGCCAGGTAAACCCAAACGTGGACGCCACGCTCGAGGGCATCATCCTCAAGTGCATGCGCAAGAACCCCGCCGAGCGCTTCCAGACGGCAGACGAGCTGCGGCGCGTGCTCAATGACTACCTGGCCGGCCGCATCGTAAACCTCGGTGAGGCCACCTCGCTGCTCACCGCCGCCCCCACCTCGCAGCTCAACCGCACGCCGGGAGGCCGCACGCAGGCCATGCCCAGGGCTGCCGTCTCCCCCACCACCACAGGTCGCATTCCCACCGCGGGCGCCAGCCATGCCTCCACCATGCAGGTCCCCGAAAAGAAGCCCATGAGCAAGGGCAAGATTGCCGCCATCGTGATTGGCGTCATCGCCGCCATCGCGCTCATCGCAGGCGGAGCCATGGCCCTCATGGGCAACGGCTCCGGCACCAAGGCCATGCCCAACCTCGAGGGAATGACCAAGGACGAGGCCACGGCCAAGCTTGCCGAGTACGGCGACGGCTTCTTTGTGGTGAGCACGTCCGAGCAGTACGATGACAACGTCGAGGAGGGCAAGCTCATCAGCCAGGACCCGGCTCGCAACACCCAGTGCGAGAAGGGCACCAAGGTGAGCCTCGTCTTCTCCAAGGGCAAGAAGCCCGCTGCCACCGTGACGGTCCCAGACCTCAAGGGCATGACGCCGTCTGAGGCCGAGTCCGCACTGGCAAAGCTCAACCTCAAGGGAGCCGTGGGAGACTCCGTTGAGTCCGACGACGTCGAGAGCGGAAAGGTCGCCGGCCAGGACCAGGCTGCCGGCAGCGACGCCAAGGAGGGCGACACGATCACGTACCACCTCTCTTCCGGCGTGGGCAAGGCAGATGCGGGCGACCACTCCGGCGAGTCTCTGAGCTCCGCAAAGAGCGAGCTCAACTCGCTTGGTTTCACGAACATCAGCGTGTCGCACGCTTACAGCAGCAGCGTGTCCAAGGGCTACGTCATCAGCCAGAGCCCCACGGGCAACCAGTCCAAGGACACGACGATCACGCTCAGGGTCTCCGACGGTCCCGACCCCGCGCAGAGCAACCAGAGCACCAACTCTGGCAACTCTGGCAACTCTGGCAACTCTGGCAACTCTGGCAACTCTGGCAACTCTGGCAACTCCGGCACTTCGACCGGCGGCAACGGCTCGTCCTCGTCTGACACCGGCAATAGCGAGACAGGCGACGACGACTCCGGCAGCAATTAGCCCGGATCTCGGAGCATCTCAAAGACTGGCGCCGCCTCCCACTCGGGAGACGGCGCTTTTCTTATGCCCTCGTACTCACACTATCGCGAGTGTAGGAAATGAGTCATATTGGCCCCTCTCGGGCATCCCTAAATGACTAATTACCTACACTCGCGTTGAGCGGCCGACTCGCGTTGAGCAGCCGCGAGCATCGTTCGATTCAACAGCAAAAAGGGGGGCATCTCCCCTACGGAAAGCCCCGCATATAAAAAGCGGGCCGGGAGCTTGACGTCCCGACCCGCTGCCATATCTGGTGCCCCCGGTGCGATTCGAACGCACGACACCCGCTTTAGGAGAGCGGTGCTCTATCCCCTGAGCTACGAAGGCTTATGTTGCCGGGCGAACCCAGCTCCCACGATGTGGGCAATAACCTATTCTAACGCTACTTGCCCGACTTCTTCTCGGCACGCTTACGCTCTTCCGCCTCATAGAGGTCGGAAAGCATGGCGCGGCGCTTCTTGGGGCTCAGGCTCGCGACCTTGTCCTGCTTCTCGTTGCGAATCGGACGGATCTTCATCCACTCGTAGACGAGCGAGGTGATGATGAAGACGTAGGCAAGCACGAGCGAGACCACGGACAGAACGCCGCCCGTCGTCGAGAGGTTGTACATGTTGGAGCCATCGGGAGCCCCAATGTAGCCGGAAGCGAACGCAGCCACGACGAACAGCAGGCCCAGGCCAAGGAACACCCACCACATGCGACGGCGCGAGGCGTAGAGCTCATCGGCCTTGAGCAGGGCGTTCGTAAGGGAGTTGAAGATGTCCTCCTCCTCGCGCTCGGCGCGACGGACCTCCTTCTTCTCCTCCTTCGTCATGCCAACGGTGGACGTGGAGCCGTCCGGGTTCTTCTTCTTGGCAACCACGCGCACGGAGCCGGCGGCCTCGCGAACGGGCTTGGCCTTCGTGGGCGACTTGCGCGTCATACCCGAGGAGGAAGACTTCTTCTCCTCATCCGTCTGGGGCTGGTTTCGCTTGTTGAACGGGCTACGCTGGGACATTGCTCTCCTTCATTGGAACGAACTTCTCGCCGGTGATGATCTCGTAGGCCTCCTGGTAGCGCTGAGAGGCGCCGGCGACGACATCGGAGGGCAGGTGGGGCGGCTCGCCCGTCATGTCCCAGTTCGCACGCAGCCAGTCACGGACGTACTGCTTGTCGAAGCTGGGCTGCACGTGACCCTCGGCGTAGCCCTCCGCCGGCCAGAAGCGGCTGGAGTCGGGCGTGAGGCACTCGTCGATGATGGCGAGCCTGCCATCGATGAAGCCAAACTCGAACTTCGTGTCGGCGATGATGATGCCGCGCGTGGCGGCATACTCGGCGGCAGCCTTGTAGATGGCAAGGGAGGCATCACGGAGCTGGGTGGCAACGTCGGTGCCCACGATCTCGGCGCAGCGCTCGAACGAGATGTTCTCGTCGTGGTCGCCAAGGGCCGCCTTCGTCGACGGGGTGAAGATGGGCTCCGGCAGCTTTGAGGCCTCGGTGAGCCCCTCGGGGAGCTTGATGCCGCAGACCGTGCCGTTCTCGTCATAGGTCTTCTTGCCCGACCCGGTGAGGTAGCCGCGGACGATGCACTCGATGGGCACCGTGGTGGCCTTCTTCACAAGCATGGAGCGGCCAAGCAGATAGTCCTTGTACTCGGCGAACTCGGCCGGATAGTCGGCCGGGTCAAGCGAGATGACGTGGTTGGGCAGGATGCCCTCGAACTTCTTGAACCAGAAGGCCGAGACGCGCGTGAGGATCTCACCCTTGTACGGAATCTCATCCGGAAGGATGAAGTCGTACGCGCTGATGCGGTCGCTCGCAACCATCAGCAGCGAGTCACCGCAGTCGTAGATGTCACGGACCTTGCCTTGCGAGTCTGGGCGCTTCCCCATTGCTGCCATACGGCACCGCTTCCCCTCGGTTGAGTTACGCAAAACCGGCAATAACCCGTCTATTGTAGTAGAAAAGCGCTCCCCGCCTAGGACGAGGAGCGCCGTATGGGAGCACATGTTGGAGACGAGAACGAGCTACTTCTCCTCGCTGGGGAGCTGAGGGGCACGTTCCTGGACGCGCGGGATGTGCAGGGTGAACTTGGTGCCCTTGCCCAGCTCGGACTCCACGCCGATAAAGCCATGGTGGCGGTCGATGATCTCCTTCGTCACGGCAAGGCCCACGCCAAGGCCACCACTCACGCGCTCACGGCTGGCGTCGGAACGCCAGAAGCGGCTGAACACACGCGCAAGGTCCTCCTTGGCGATGCCAATGCCCGTGTCCGCAACGGACACCAGCACATCTCTACCCTCCTGGGCCACGCTCACGACCACATAGCCATCCTCGGGCGTGTAGCGCAGGGCGTTGGACATGAGGTTGATAAGCGCCTGGCGAATCATGTCGCGGTCCACCTCGCAGAAGAGCTCGCGGCGGTTCGTCTTGACATCGAGCTTCAGGCGAAGGCCGCGGTCTGCGAACAGCTGCTCCTGGGCCTCGACCACGGAGCGAACGAGGCGAATCATGTCCGTCTTCTCGGGATTGAACTTCGTGGTTCCGTTCTCGATGCGCGAGAGCTGCAGCATCGCGGAGACGAGGCGAGACAGGCGCCTCACCTCGCTGGCCACGGTCTCAAGGTGCTCCTCGTCTGCCGGCAGCACGCCGTCCTGCATGGCCTCGACGGTTGCGAGCATGGCCATGAGCGGCGTGCGCAGCTCGTGGGCAACGTCGCTCGTGAGGCGATGCTCGAGCTTGAGGTCGCGCTCGAGGGAGGTGGCCATGTCATCGAACGTCTCGCCCAGCTGACCGATCTCGTCGTCGCCAACGATGCCGGTACGGGCCGTGAGGTCGCCGGAGCGAATCTGGGCGGCCGTTGAGGTGATGGACTTGATGGGCTTCGCCAGCTTGCGCGAGGCGATGACGCCCATGACGCACGCGAGAATGACGGCGACAATCGCCGCGTAGACAACGGCGTTGTACGAGGTGGTGCGGAAGGCGGCGTCGCCCTTCGTGAGCAGGGCGTCGCTGCCAAAGGCCCACAGGCGCACCGTTCCCACCACGTTGCCAGACGAATCGGTGATGTCATGCGACACGACCGAGTCCGCATCCGTGGGCGCCAGCGAGACGCCCTTGGAACGCGACGCCGTGGCCGCGCTCGCGACCTCTCCGGCGTCCTCGTGCTCGGCACCGCGAGACCACGTGTCGTCATAGACGATGCCGCCGTTGGCGTCGATCACCTGGACGCCAACCTCGCTCGATATGGACGAGGACTGCACGGTGCGGTCCACGTCCATATCAGACCAGCCGTTCACCGTGTCATATGACTCGGCCAGGCCGTCGGCGATGACGGACGCATAGCGTTCCATGTTCGAGCGCGTGTAGCTCATGAACTGGGCTTCCCAGTTGACGCCCAGAACGGTGATGAGGATGATTGCCGTCACGGCGGCAACGCCGGCGAACATGAGCGTCATCTTGCCACGGTACGACATGTGCCGCGACTGGCGGTTCGAGAGGGTCTTCCACGAGGCCTTCGAGCCATCGGACGTCTTGAGCGCCTCGGGAATGTCATCCTCGGGGCGCTCCTGACGAATCTTCTTGCCTATGACGAACTTGGCGGCCAACAGGTCACTCTCCCTTGACCTCGGCTACTTCTCTTCCTTCTCGGCGGGCTCGGGGGCATCGAAGCGATATCCAACGCCGTGCACCGTATAGAGCCACGTGGGATTGCGCGGGTCGTCGCCGAGCTTGGCGCGCAGGTTCTTGACGTGCGAGTCAATTGTGCGCTCGTAGCCCTCGAAGTCATAGCCCAGGACCTTCTCGACGAGCTCCATGCGGCTGTAGACCTGGCCGGGGTAACGGGCAAGCGTCACGAGCAGCTTGAACTCAGAGGCGGTGAGGTCAACCTCCTTGCCGCGAACCGTGACCTTGTGAGCCGAGATGTTGATGACGAGGTCGCCGTAGTCCAGCACCTCGATCGTGGGTTCGCTCTCGGTGCGGGCGCGACGCAGCAGCGCGCGAACGCGGGCAACGAGCTCACGCGGCGAGAACGGCTTCACGAGGTAGTCATCGGCACCAAGCTCGAGGCCGATGATGCGATCCTCGACCTGGTCCTTTGCCGTAACCATGATGATGGGCACATCGGACTGGTCGCGGATGGCGCGGCAGACGCGCTCGCCAGAGAGCTTGGGGAGCATGAGGTCGAGAACAACGAGGTCAAAACCGTGCTTCTCGAACTCGTCAACGGCAGCCTGGCCATCGCCCACGGCACGGACCCAATAGCCCTCGCGCTCAAAGTACGCGGCGACGGCCTCGCGAATGGCCTTCTCGTCCTCGACCAGCAGAATCTTCTTAGTGTCCGAAGCCATGACGGCCTCCCTATCAGCTTTAGGCCAAGCGCGGGCGCTCGGCATTCCTATTCCGCAGTTTACCCCAACGGGACATTCAGCTAACCACAAGGCTTTCGTACGACTGCCGCAAGTCCTAGAGCGACCAAGCGCGCACCGTAACTGAGCTGGGATAACCCGACTGCTCGTCCTTCACCGTGGCAAACGTCACGAACGTCGACGTCGTGCCCACGCTCGCGGGGTAGTCGCCAAAGTCGAGCGTGCGGTTGGGGGCAGACAGCGTGGCGTAAGTCTGCGCGTTCGTGTCGACGATCACGTGCGAGGCGCGCGTCTTGACGAGGTAGACGCCACCCTTGCCCGCAACGACCGCGGCCGGCTCGCGCGGGAGCACGATGAACGAGCCGTCGTCGGAGCCGATGTAGGTGCCCATGTTGCCGAGAAGCCCACCCGTGCCGTAGTTGGCCTCGATGGAGAACACAAACCTCCCATCCATGTGGGTGGCATACATCGGGGCCACGCTGGCGGGCAAGACGAGCTGGTCCACCTGCGACGACAGGTCCGAGTCGAGCGAGTAGGCCGTGATGCCGTAGTAGCGGCCCTCGCTCACGCGCACGCGCGGGACAAGCGTCACGTTGCCGTCCGACACCGTCGGCGGGCAGGCAAAACGGCCCTGGGAGCGAACGACCTCGTCGGCAGAGTCCGCGCCGGCCTTCCACAGGTAGCAGGAGGAGTTCTCCGAAGACTTGGAGCCAGACGTCGAGGGCATGACCAGCCAGATGACGCTCTTGCCAGAGCAGCAGGTCAGCGGCGGATCGTAGTCGGCGTCGCCCTTCCACAGCGTCGTGACCGAGCCGATGGCGCCATCCGAGAGGGAAGCTGCGAACAGGCGCCAGTCATGGCTCACGATGTCGAGCTCCGTCCAGGCAAACACAGAGTCCGAGCACTGCGCGTCATAGATGACGAAGTTCCCACCGGTTCTCGCCGCGTCAACGAGCAGCGCGTTCGTGCCTGAGGAGACTGAGAAGACACCCGCGCTCGTCATGGCAGAGGGCGTCTCACTGGGCACCACGTAAGGCTTCCATGAGCCCTCGGACGGGCGTAGCACGCAGCCAAGCGGCAGGTTCCAGGAGCCAGCCTCCGTGAGCGTCGCCGTGCCGCGGCCATCCGCCGCCTGCTCGTAGGAGCCCTGGATGTCACCAGAGCCCACAACGTAGGTTGCCGTGCCCGAGTCCACGACGACGGGATCCGAGGTTGTCTCGGCGGGCTTGCCGCACGACGACAGCACCGAAATGGCGGCCGCGCCGGCAGCGGTCGCCGCGGTGCCGCGAAGGAAGGAGCGCCTCGATATGTTGCTCGGAAGGATAGACATGGGTTTCGGCTACGCCTGAGCGGCCTCGCGGGCCTCGGCCAGGCCGCGGGTGAGCTGGTCTGCGCAGGAGGTCTGGCGCGGGCCACAGGTGTTGCCGGCAAGAATGCCGGAAATCTCGTCAACGGAGTGGCCAGCCACGAGCTTGGAGATGGCCTTGAGGTTGCCGTTGCAGCCACCCTCGAACGAGACCTGCTCGATGGTGTTGCCGTCATCGGACAGACCGATGTGGATCATGCGGGAGCACACGCCACGCGGGCGGAAGTCATAGCTGAACATAATTCTCCTTCTGTCGAAACAAGCCGTGCCGAGAAGTATCCCCGCTTCCCGGCACGGCCATACCCGTTGTGCTGTCGCGCCTACTCGAAGCTCAGCTGCTCCAGGCGGTCAAAGACCACGTCGATGCGCGTGAGGAAGTCCCACGGGTCGAAGATCTCGTCGAGCTTCTCGGCACTCACGGTGCAGCGCGGGTCGGCTTCGAGGCGCTCCTTGAACGTGGGGCCAGAGACGCAGTCCTGCACCTCGTGCCACGTGGCCATGGCGTTCTCCTGAACGATGGCATAGGCGTCCTCGCGCGTGATGCCGGTGTCGACGAGGGCGAGCAGCACCTTGGACGAGAAGATGAGGCCACGCGTCTTGTTGAGGTTGGCCATCATGCGGGCCGGGTAGAGCTGCAGGCCGTCGATAACGCGGATGAGGCACTGGAACATGTGGTCGAGGGCGATGAAGCTGTCTGCCTGCGCCACGCGCTCGGCGGACGAGTGCGAGATGTCGCGCTCGTGCCACAGGGCCACGTTGTCAAAGGCCACCTGGGCGTTCGCCTTCACCACGCGAGACAGGCCGCAGACCTTCTCCATCGTGATGGGGTTGCGCTTGTGCGGCATGGCCGAGCTGCCCTTCTGGCCCTTGCGGAACGGCTCCTCGGCCTCGAGGGTGTCGGTCTTCTGGAGGTTGCGGACCTCGGTGGCGATGCGCTCGCACGTGGCGGCCGTCGTGGCAAGGACGCCCGCGAGGTAGGCGTGGTGGTCACGGCTGATGACCTGCGTGGACAGCGGATCGTGGACGAGACCAAGGTGCTCGCAGACGTACTCCTCGACGAACGGGTCGATGCTGGAGTAGGTGCCCACCGCGCCGGAGATGGCGCCAAAGGCAACGTTTTTGCGAGCGTCACGCAGACGGTCGAGGTCGCGCTTGAGCTCCCAGGCCCAGGAGCCAAACTTCATGCCGAACGTCATGGGCTCGGCGTGGATGCCGTGGGTGCGGCCGGCGCAGAGGGTCTCGCGCTCCTCGAAGGCACGGCGCTTGCAGATCTCACCGAGCTTCTGGACGTCCTCGATGATGAGGTCGCAGGCCTGGGTGAGCTGGTAGCACAGGGCCGTGTCTCCAAGGTCCGAGCTCGTCATGCCGTAGTGGACCCAGCGACTGGGCTTGGGCTGCCCCTCCGGCACGTCGGCGTCAATGTAGTCTTTCATGTTCGTGAGGAAGGCGATGACGTCGTGGCGCGTGACCTCCTCGATGGCGTCGACCTCGGACTTCTCGAACTTGGCATGGTCGCGAATCCAGGCGGCGTCATCCTTGGTGATGCCGATCTTTCCCAGCTCGGCCTGGGCCTCACAGGCGAGCACCTCGATCTCCTGCCAAATGGCGTACTTGTTCTCGAGCGAGAAGATGTGCCCCATCTCGGGACGGGTGTAGCGATCGATCATGCGGCTCCTCCTGTGCTGTCGCGGCTGGCCGGCGTGTCAACATGCATAACGCTCCGATTTTAGCGCGTGAGCGCAAGGTGACAGTTGGGGACGGGGTCAAAGTGTCACCGCCGGCGCCTGCATGGTGACAGTTTGACCCCGTCCCCAACTGTCACCGTCCGAGCACAGGCCACACCCCGCGCAGCGAAAAAGGCGGCCACTCGCTTGCACGAATGACCGCCTCAGATGCGGTGGTGCGCCGTCAGGGGTTCGAACCCTGGGCCTTGGGATTAAAAGTCCCCTGCTCTGCCAACTGAGCTAACGGCGCGAATATGCCGGCGCCACGCGAGCGCACTTGTTCAATTCTAGCGGATGATCGACGCCCGCGAGCGGCACGTGCCCTACTCCCAGCTCCACTGGCCGTGGACAAAGACGGGGATCTCCGTGCCGTCGGCCATGATTCCCGTGATGTCCAGGTCATCGGCACCGATCATGAAGTCAACGTGCTGGGCACTCTCGTTGACGCCCGCCGCGAGCAGGGCCTCCTTGTCCATGTCGAGACCGCCCTCGTAGCACTCGGGAAATCCCATGCCCAGCGCAAGGTGGCAGCTGGCGTTCTCGTCATAGAGCGTGTTGTAGAAGAGAAGGCCGCTCTGGCGGATGGGCGTGTTCTTCGAGATGAGCGCACACTCGCCAAGGTGACGGGCACCCTCGTCCGTCTCGAGAATGTTGCGCAGCACGTCCAGACCGCGCTCGGCGCCGTAGTCAACGACCTCGCCATGGGCAAAGCGCAGCCAGAAGTCGCGAATCACCGAGCCGTTGTGGACGAGGGGCAGCGCCGAGTGCACCACACCGTCAACGCGGTTGCGGTCGGGCGAGGTAAAGACCTCCTCGGTGGGCATGTTGGGGAAGTACGTGACACCCGCCTTCGTCGTGGACGAGCCGCCCTCCCACAGGTGACGCGGCGTCATGCCAACCACGAGGTCGGTGCCGTTGGAGGAGGTGTAGTGCAGGGCGTCGAAGTGGTTGTCGTTGAGTTTGCGCTTGTTCTTCTTGAGCGTGGCGTTGTGCGTCTCCCACTCGCTCTCCGGGTCGTCGCCGGTCACGCGCGCGGTGTCGAGAATGGCAACCCACAGACGATAGATTGCCTCGGCGTCCGAGTAGTCGGGGAATACCTTGTGGGCCCAGGCGAGAACAGGAGCGCCGGCGATGCACCAGGCGTTCTCGCCAAAGTCGAGGCCGCGGCGATAGTCCGCGCACTGGCGGTGAGAGGCAACGGCCCGGGCCGCCGGCTTGGCCGGGTCGATGCCGAGGAGGGCATCGGGATCTTCGCCATCAATCCACAGGAAGGCCGCACCCTCGCGGGCGAGCGAGTTCATCTGCTCGGCCTTCCAGTCCGGCAGCTTCTGGAAGCGCTCGACGGGGCAGTTCTCGTACTCGAGACGACTCATCTCGTCATCGCCCCAGATAAGCGTCACGTGACCGGCGCCGGCCTTGTACGCCTCCTCCACGACGATCCTCGCGAACGCCGCCGACTCAACGGGCGCGGTGAGCACGAGCTCCTGACCAGGCTGAATGGCAACGCCTCGATGAATGAGCAGCTCAGCGTACTGGCGAAGCCTGGGGGCGAGGTGCTTCATGGCAAGCTCGCACTCGGCGTCACTCATTGGAATGTGACTCATGGGATTTCCTTCCCTCGGGACGGGAGGCATGCTCCCGGGTTTGATAGTCTTGCGCCGCGTCGCGGCATGGGCTTGTTACCCAGCAAAGGTCGCCGATAGTCGCGCGAACCGCTCGCCGATGGGGTTTTGGAATGAGCATGGAGGGAGGCCACCCGGTCACAGCGAAGCCCCGACACCAACCGGTGCCGGGGCCCTGTGTCCTGGAGCGGGCAACGGGACTCGAACCCGCGAATGACGGCTTGGGAAGCCGTTGCCTTACCACTTGGCGATGCCCGCATATGTGCCCTGAGCCCTTCGCTGGCTCACAAGCGTGATGTTCAGTGTAACCAGCCGTCCCATTTTGGGCAAGCGGACAACCGGATTGGACGAGTGTGCGACCTGGTTACGAGCAAAACTAGGCGATCGGAATCCGGTGAGGACGCCGTGCGCTACGCTCACCGATTGAGCTATGACGGCAAACGAACGTACCGACGCTCTGACCTGCAGTGTCAGGTTTGTGTTTGACGCAACCATGATTTGCGTTGGGTCCGCCCCGTAACCTGCAAGTCCACGCAGGCATCGTAGACGGGAGCCCTCATGAGCACAGACACCAAGATTCCCAGACGATTCGCGGGCGAGGCAAATGCGCGAGACGGACATCCCGCGTGCACCCAAGCATGTGCGAGCTCGGAGGCTGCGGGCCCGTTCGGGCCAGCCGCGCAGGCGTGGGATCAGCGAGGCTGGCGCTCTCACCCAGAGGCCTGGACTATGCCCATGCCACTCGCGGACTCGGCGAGATTGGCACTTCGATGAGGGCCGGACAATCAAGAATTCCCGAACGCAGAAAACCGCTCCTTAGACGGGCGAGACCGACCAAGCCAGGTCGCGCGAGGAGGATCCTCATCGCGCTTGTGCTCGTCATGGCTCTCGCAGGTGCCGGAGTGCTTGCCACCGTTCTGCTTGGGGACAGGGGGCTTGCAGGGGCCATTCTCGGCCAAGCCCAGGAGGGAAAGACGCGCGAGGAGATCCAGGCGGAGCTCAATCAAGAGGTTGCGGACAACATGATGACCGTAAGCGTGCTGCCGTCCCCTCGTCTCTCAAGCTCAGGCATGTTGACGGTCGGCTTTGAGAACGACAAGAGCAACAAGTTCAACCAGCGCTTCACGCTCTCGCAGGGAGACGAGATCGTCTATGAGAGTCAGGCCATAAGACCCGGCGAGAGGATCGACGCCGTGCGCGTCGACGGCGTGCGCGAGGGCGTCGCAACCGTTGAGGTCCAGGCCGTAGACCCCGATAGCGGCGACGATCACGGCTCGCCCACGGCAGTCCAGGTAAGCGTCACCAACGAACCCGAGACCCCAAGCGCCGCCGACGCCCCAACAACCCAGCAATAGCCCGAACCATGTGCGCGTAAACGCATGGCCTGTCAGGCGGGCCGTGCCAAAAGAAGGGAGACTTCCATGTTCAAAACGACCAGACACCAGAGCCCCAAGATGACCATGCGCAGCTGGGTCTCGCTACACGCGGGACGCACGGGCGCCCTGCTCGCCGGCATGTCCCTCGTCCTTGGGCTTGTTACGACACCGGTTGCCGCCGTCGCAGCGGAAGAAGATAGGGTTGGGTCGAACACAACGCTCGTGACCGTCGTCGCAAGCGACGCAAACCTGAGGTTCAAGGTCCCGACCGTCATCCCGTTCGTTGCGGCAAGCGACGGAACGCTCACCGGACCCAGCCCGGAGGCCACAAAGATCGAGAACCTCTCCGCCTTTGGACTCAAGGTGACCAACATCAAGATAAAAAGCGAAAACGGTTGGAACCACACCTCCGACGTAAACGACGCAAACAACTCCATTGACTGGCTTCTCGGCCCCAGGGGCTCCATGATCCGTGCCTCCGATGCCGCCGGCGATTCCGGAATGGCCATCAGCGACCCACTCTGGAACATGACCTACTACAACACCGATGCCAACACTGACGACATCACCCTTGTGACGACGGGAAACGTCGGCAGGGTCACGCAGGACATCAGCTCGCCCGTCCACATCGGAACCGTCACCTTCACGATTGCGCCAGGCGCGCATGCGGCCACCCAGGATGGACCCCAGACAGACGGCGGACTCTCATGAGCGCGAGGAACGCGGCCAAGGCCGTCACGAGCATCGCCACGCTCATTGCGCTTGCCCTGCCAAGCCAAGCCATCGCTCTCGATGGAAGCACGGAGGTAACCATCCGCAGGCTTGAGGAGACAGCTCCGAGTCCCATTGCCGCACTTGCTCAGACCGGCATAGGAGACCAGGCATGGTGGCTCATCGCCGGCGGCGCCGTCATGGTCTGCATCGCCCTTGTTGCCCTGACACTTGCGAGGAGGCGTCATGGCTAACCCCGCTTCCCTCAAACGAGTTGGTACGGCCCTGCTAGCCGGATTGACGACGAGCCTGCTTGTGCTGGGCCCAACCCCAGCCCTTGCGGACGACATCGAGTCCTATGGTGGAGACATTGTTGTCACCCTCCCCCAAGAGCAGTCGCGTGGCATCAGCAGAATGTCGCTGTTGGCAGCTCAGACATCCCAGGTGGGTAGCTGGGTCGAGGTCAAGCGCAGCGAATCCACCTACATCCTTCAGACGTGCTCCTACTACATCTCGCCCCAGGCAAACCCAGACGGATCCGTGAGCGTCACGGTCAAGACGACCATGTACAACAAGGCATCAAACAGTGGCATCTTCTGGACCACCACCAAGACGCTCTATGACAACGGCACACAATGTGCGTTCATCGGAGAGGATTGGGGCTCTCGGGCGTACCTGCACGAGTCAATCTCGGAGGAGGCCACGTTTTCTGTCCGAGGCGGCGGCATCCATCGCATCACGTCAACGGAGACGACGTTTCGCGGCAGCGCCGAGACAACCACGGGATGGGACTTCACGATCAACATCCCCTTCACCATCACCGCGAAGGCGGGGGATGGCGGTTCCATCAACCCGAGTGGGCCGTCGCTCGTATCCTCTGGCGAGTCAAAAGGCTATACGGTCTCCGCAAACGATGGCTGGCGCATCAAGGATGTCCTCGTGGATGGAAAGAGCGTTGGGACAAGGGAAGACTACACGTTCTCCAACGTTACGTCCGACCATACGATAGAGGCATCCTTCCAGAAGGTCTGGAAGGTGAAGTTCGTGGACGGAATCACGGGCGAGACCCTCAAGGAACAGGTGGTTGACGCCGGAAGCTCTGCCGAGGCACCACCCGAGCCAGGCCATGACGGCTATCGATTTGCGGGTTGGGACGGAGACTTCTCTCAGGTTGGAGGCGACCTCACGGTCTCGTCTCGTCACGAGCCCATCATCTCCGTGCGCGTCCCTGCCCTGCTCCCCTGCAAGATCATGGCGGACGGAAGCGTGGTAGTGCCGGATAACTACGCCATCGAGAACCTCTCCGTCGTCCCCGTGCGCGCCACGCGCATAGAGACGAGCGACATGCCAGAGGACGCTTCCTATGAATTGAGAGATGGCGACAGCGTCGTTCACTCCCGGTCTTCCGCGGACACAGCCGGAGCTCCCCTGCTCATCGATGCCAACACGAACAAGCAGCTTGGGCTCAACATCTCGAACGTCTCAGGAGACGGTGCCTGGCGCAAGCTTGCCGAGAAGGCCGCAACAAGCGGTGTGGCCGAGGAGTTCTGCAAGATCGCCTATACGTTCGAAGCCGCATCATGAGCGGGCGATCGCGGCGCCGGTTGCGGGGCCGGCGCCGCGGCGTTGGGGAGGTTCTTGTCGCAAGCCTAGTCATCATCGCAGGCGTATGCCTCATCGTCTTTGGAGTCAGAGACATCGCGGCGGACTTTGAAACGGAGCGCCATTACGAGCGGCTCGGACGCGAGGCGCGTGACCGAGAAGCAAAAGAGGCCGAGCCAAGTATCGGCAGGTTTGAATTGGTGCCCCAGGCAGCTGCATGGCTCAGCGTTGGTGGCACGCCCATCGACTATCCGGTAGCTCAGGCAAATGAACACGAGCCGGACTACTACCTTTTCCATGACTTGTGGGGAGAAGAGACGCGCGTGGGGTGCCCCCATCTCGACTGGAGATGTGCCACAGACGACGCGCACAGAATCATCTACGCGCATCGCATCGGAACGACTCAGCTTCAGTTCTCGCCCATCTCGGATGCATGGAAGCAGGATAGGTTCAGCCAGCTCACGACCGCTTCGCTTGTTACGAGGAAAGGCGAGGAGACTTACATCCCGCTTTGCGCCCTTGTTGTCGACAAGCAGTTTGCAGGCATTCAACGTTTTTCAATGAGCCAAATGGAGCTCCATTCGATGCTCAGATCCCTCGTTGACGAGGCAAGCGCCACCAATCCAGATGCGTTGACTCTTGTTGGCAGGGCAAGAAAAGCACTCACGCTGGTCACCTGTGCGTCGCAGCAGGGTGGCCAGCGTGAGAGAACGCTGTTGGTCTTTGTCAGCTTGAACGCCTAGGCGCGACGGATGGCCTCGAGAATGAGGGCGCACACATCCTCGACTCGCTCCGGGCTCACGTTGGCGGAGACATCCTCGGTCGTGTGGGCACAAGCCGGGAGGTCGCAGGCGCCAAGGCCCATGAGCGTAACGGCACGCATGCGCTTGCGCATGAGCATCGTCGCGTCCGTGTTCGCCCACGAGCGAGCAACCTTATCAATCCCGAGGTGAAGGTCGCCTGCCACGGACTCAAGCAGGGAGAGGAAGCGACGATCACAGCGACGCGTCACGCCAAAGCCCTCCTGGGTCAGAAGCGCAAGGTCGCCAGCACCAACGCACTCGAGGTTGACGACGAAGGCGCCGCGCAGATCCTTGCGATGTGCGTCCACGAACGCGGACGCACCGGCGTGGTTCAGAGAGGAGGAACCGGTAGCAACAAACCAAATGTCATGGGAGCGGAGCTCGTCATCGCCCATGGCGAGAATGCTGTCACGCAGAGCCCGGTCAGTCGAGGAGATGACGGCATCGTTATAGACAGGGCGGTCATCATCGATGTACGGCGAGGCCGCGGGGGCCTGCTCGTGGGCAAGGGCCTCTTCGCCAGCAGCGCCATCAAAATCGGGAGCTGCGTCGTCATCGCGCTGGGGAACGTCAGCCTGGGAGTCCTCGACGTCCTGGGTCGCCTCGTCGGTGCCGTGGCCGGGAATGGCGGGCAGCTTGTCCTTGAGCTTGCGCAGGTTGATGTTGAGGGCGGCACCGCCCTTCCAGTGGGAGCTGCCGGAGTCGTTGCCAAAGTTGTCCCACGAGCCAATGCTCTCGCCAGACTTCTTGGCATCGTAGTCATCGTCAACGCCGAGCCACTCGGACATCGACTCCTCCTGCTTGCGCTTCTTGCCAAACAGCCCGGAGAGGCGGCCATGGGAGTGGGAATGCTTCTCGCTGGTCTCATGGGATGGAGACGCGCTCAGCACCTCGATGTCGTCAGGCCGGGCGGGAGGCTGCTGGCGGGAGGCGGGGACAGTCGGATTGCCGTCGATGCGAACCGAAGCGGGCGCGCTCACGGCCTGCTGGCTTGCATCGGCAAGGCGCTGGGCCATCTGAGAGCGTGGCGGCAGCTGCGCAGACGTGGGCCCAAGGCCATCCTGGCCAGACACCTTGGGGTCAGGAAGGTCAAAGAGCGCGGCACGACGGGCAACGTTCGAGACGCTCGCTCGACGCGTGGGCTTGTAGGAGCTCTTGCCCCAATCGGGATCCGTAACGGCATTGGGGCGCGGGCGCTCGGGGCGAGCAACCGAGGTCGCATCGGCGGCGTCCGTCTCGGCCATGGTGTACAGGCCAGAATGGTCCGTCTCGGTCAGCGGGCCCTCATCGGTGCTCTCCCCATCCTCGAGCTGGGAGAGGTCGCTGGCGTTCATATCGAGCGTGGAATTCGGAGCAAGCTCGTCGGCAGTGTCGGCAGTGTCGATACGCCCCTCTTCGACGACGGTCATGGGACGAGTGGCGTCCGCGTCCTCCTCAGAGACCGAGGCATCAAGAGGCAGCTCAGACGTTGCGCCCGCTGCGTCCTCGTCGGTCACAGCCGAATTCTCAGGCTCCTGCTGAGCCATGGGCTCGCCGGCGCGGACATCGGAGACGGGCTCGGCAGAAATCTCGTCCTCGGCGACATTGTGAGCGGGGGCAACCGGCTCGGTAACCTTGGTGGGCTGGCTCTCCTCTATCGGAGCGGCCACGGGGACCATGCGGACCTCGGGCTCGATGTAGGTAATGGAGCACTCGACAGGAAGGATTCCCAGCTCGCGAATGACCTTCTCGCCATGGCGGGTACCGATGACCTCCTCGACCTCACGGCGCATCTGCGGCTCGCGCTTCCTGGGCTCGGAGACGCTCTCGGGGGCGGCGGCCTCCTCACGCTCGGGTCGCTCGACCTTGACACCCTGGGTGACACGGTCCATGACACCGAGCATGGCCGCCACGGAGGACTTGTTGTCAACGGAACCCGGCGCATAGGGCATGAACCTGCTCGCAATGAGAGAGATGCCCCAGACGAGCAGAGGCAGGCAGGCGATCAGTCCGATGACCCAGAACGTGCGACGCGCCGGCTCGGGGATGAAACCAAGGAGCTGGATCAGCGCACACGCGGCAACGACGGCCGCAAGGTAGATCGAATAGGAGGCCAGGTACTTCTTCGCCACCGCAAGCTCGGGGCGAGAGAGAAAGTCGAGGCGACCAGTGTCATAGTGCGCAACGACAACGATCGGGCGCTCGCGCTCGGAGGGCTCGACCTCGGCCTCTCGAACGGCAATGACGTTCTGGCTGTGGGCGGCAGGGCCAAGCTTGCCAATGACGTCGCGACCGGTGTAGACCATCCAGAGCAGCGCGAGCATTGCGACGACGAGGACAAAGCCCACGAACGTAGTGACCACATTGCCCACGCCAAGCAGCACAAGTCCAAGGAAAAGAAGAACGAGCGCGGCGCCATAGGGCACATACCCAAGGGACGGGGCGGAGAAATCCTGGACCTCCGTCTTAAGCCCGTGCGCAGAGAACTCCTCCGCAAGGGCATGGGCGCAATCAAGCTCCTCCTGGCTACCAGCGGGCGCTATGCCAACCTCGGTATCAAGACGCTCGAGGTAATCCTTAGTGATGCTCATCCGTTCACCTTCCGAATAGCGGCAGAGCCGCTACTTGCAGTCGTACTAGAGAGTATACGTCTGCCCAGCAAAATCGCGAACTTGGCTGGGCACAGCAGGGAAGACGGGACATAAATCGCCATACCATACACAGCATAGGCTCGCTCGGTGGGACCCACCCGCAATCCGATCGGCGCCGACACGCCACCCGAGAGCGCTGGCAACAGCCCTGTCAGATAGAGCGGTCAATAATTGCGGCAAATTACGGGGCCAAAGCATCATAATCAGGTCGTGATGAACCAAAAGATTCCACGTAGACACGGTGCCAGCTAAAACCAACGTCCCAGGGAAACGGTGGATCGGCATGGTCAAGCGCTCATCGGACAAAAAGAGAAAGCTCGATTACAGAGACATCAAGCGCACGCGCCTTGCTCTGAGATTCCTGGGAGAAGACTCGCTGGGCACAGCCCAGCTCAAGAGCGAGGGCTTTTACCGCGACCTCAAGCAGGCCTCCCTCCACCGAACGTTTACACGTGACCGAGACGCCCTTGGGAAAGAGGGCATCCGCTTCGCCTCGTGGAAGGAAGGCCAGTCAACATATTTCCGAATCGACCAGTCGTCTCTCGCCGGGCGTTTCAGCAGCGAGCTCGACGAGTTCTCGCGCGTCGTGGCAACGCTTGCCCGCGGCCTGCTGACCGAGCCAGGCACGTCAAGCCCACGGGCGCTCGGCTCGGCAATTGTCCGCTCCTCGCTCTCCACGGGAGCGGGCACGGGCATACGCGCAGCCACCGACCCGACCTGTGACCAAAAGACGCTTGCATGCTTCGAGGAAGGCCTGAGCACGGGAAGGGCAGTCACCGTTGTCTATCAGGCAAAGGCCGACGCCGAGCCCGAGGAGAGGGTCTTCAAGACCTATGGGATCTTCACCCTCGCGGGATATACTTTCGTGGTCGGCGACCGCTTCAAAGAAGGCGATGGCTACGCCATCAGGACCTACAACCTCGACCGCGTCAAGCGCGCGTTCATCAAGAGCGATGCGGAGAGCTACGCGGTGCCGTCAACCTTCTCCCTCGACGACCATCGCTACCTCCCCTATGAGATCGGCGAAGACGAGGCCACCCAAACGGCTCGTTTCTACATCCCCAGAAGCCGCGTGGAGAGCGCGCCCAACGTCACGAGAAACCTCGAGAAGGGCACGGCAGAGAAGATGCGCGGGGGCAGCGTCATCTGGAGCTGCACCATACGCAACACGCAGGCGGCAGCCGAGTGGGCTATAGAAAACGGCCTCATTCCAACGGAGCCGGCATCGCTCGTCTCGGCATGGAAATCAATCATCGAGGGGGCGAGGCAAAAGTGAGCGAGAAGCCCGCGCGAACAAAGAAGGGGCCCGGTCGCCCGGATGACCACCGGCTCACGGATGACCTGGACATTATCTGCGCCTTCACGCGTCGAGGCGCCGTCTCGAGCCAGAAGGACCTGGCTGAGGCCCTGTCCGTCGACAAGGACCGAATAAGAGAGGCGCTCAGAAACCTCACCGAGCTCAGCGATGACGAGTGCGGCCCGATCTTCTCTGTGGAGGACGTATTTCCCGGAAGGAAGCGCCACCTTGGCCAGGACACGATACTGCCGACCGGCAGACGCCTTCGCCTAACATCAGAGCAGGCGGACGCGCTCTGCGAGGCACTCGACCGTCTCGGCATCAGCCGCGACGACGAGCAGAGGACCCAGCTCGAGAGCGCCGTCTTTCCAACGGATTACCGTCGCCCAGAGGAACGCTGGGAGCGCACGACCACAGACGCCGAGCTGGCGACGCTGAGAGCATGCGCCACCTCCATCGTCCGGGCCACGGCAATCTCAAACAGAAAGAACGAGGTCAGGCAACCCGTCATCACCTTCTCCTACGTCGGCAAGAACGACGAGAAGGCCAGCGAGCGCATCAAGGAGCGTCACGTCATCCCCCTGTCGCTGCGCTTGCTCAACGGAGTCTGGCAGGTTGACGCGTTCGACCTCGACAATCGCAGGGCACAGACCTTCGTTGCCCGGAGCATGACGAACACCACGCTGAGCGACAAGACCGGCGATGCCATCATATCGAGCATCGATGACGACGAGAGCAATCGCGTCAACATCACCTGTGCGGACATGGAGACCGTCCACAAGCTCCTCGCGCTCAACGAGGCGCGTCTCGAGGAGGGCAAGGACAGGCTCGTCGTGTCCATTCCCTACTACCGCAAGGAAGGGAAGAAATCGCCAGGAAGCTGGCTTCCCAGGCACCTCATTCCGCTCATGGGATCCATCGAGTTCGACAACGACGAACTCAGGGAGGGCATCAACGAGGTAGTGGCAAAGGACCTCAAATACGCCAGGAGCAGGGGCTGCATCTAATCGCAAGCCGCAACGGAAGTCCCGTCACGGCCACACCCAAGAGAAAGCCGCCTGTCCGCGCGTTTCCCCGCGGACAGGCGGCCTCATTGCGCGCATGGCACTCCCGTCTAGTGGCTCTCGCGCCAAGATTCCAGGTAGCGTCCGACCATGTCGCTGCCCAGCGTAGAGACGTTCGTCGTGGGCATCGAATTGAGGAACACCTTGCCGTAGCCCTTCGTGCACACACGGCTATCGGCCAAGACCAGGACGCCAGCATCCGTCGAGGTCCTGATGAGACGGCCAGCAGCCTGCTTTACCTCGAGAACCGCCTCGGGAAGGCTCCACTTGCGCCATGCCGAGCGATCCCGTGCGGAACGCTCCTGGACAAGCGGATCCTTTGGGCTGGAGAACGGAAGCTTGGGAATAACGACGCACCGAAGCGTGTCGCCGGCAGCGTCGAATCCCTCCCAAAATGACTTGAGCGCCATGAGCGACAGGTCGCGATCCTCCACGAACCTCCTGCTGAGGCGACGCACCGAGGAGCCACGCTCCTGCATGGCCACGGTGAGGCCCCTCGCAGCAAGCCTTGGCTCAAGGGCCGCGTGCGCCATCTCCATCTCGCGCCTGTTCGTAAACAGCGTAAGCACCGACCCGCCCATGGAGACGTGAATGTCAAACAGCAGGTCAACGAGCGCGTCAAGGTAGCCCCTGTCGCGCGGATCAGGCAGGTCCCTCACGGCAAGAACGCTCATGTTGCGGTCGTAGTCGTATCCCGAGGGAAGCGACACCTCGCGGTGCCTCCCGTCCTTGAGCAGCGCAAGGCCGCTCGCGCCGTTGAAGTGAGAGAAGTCCCCACCCACGCTCATGGTCGCGGAGCTAAACGTGACGCTTCGCATCTCCGGGTACCACCTGTCAGCCAGCTCGGCGCCGATGTCAAGTTTCTCGGCAACGAGTCGCTCCTGCCCAATCCTGCGCTTGGACTGGGGAATCTCGGCATAGAAGACGTAGGAGTCGTCTGATGCCTCGGTTATCGTGACGCAGGCATCGATGAACTCCCTCAACTCGCGGCTAGCGTCCTCGAGAAGGGCAGTGGAGGGATTGCTCGGCGCGGCATCATCGGAGTTGCGGGCGGCAAGAATCTTGTGCGCACCCTCGAGGTCGTGGTACGCCGCCTCTAGGCGGTCAACAAGCTCCTTGCCAGCCGCACCCACGGCGGACCACTCGTCACTCGAGCGGGCCTCCTCGCCCAGCCAGAGCGTCACCATGTCATAGCCGCCGCTCCTGGGGGCAAGCGCTGCCAGCGCTCGCACGCTGTCAAAGAAGTTGGCCGAGGAGAGCATTGCGGAGGCAACGGAGTTCGCCGCCTTCGCGAGAAGTCCGCACGCGGGGGTGGCAGCCTCGTTGGACGCCGCAAACGCAGACGCGGCCCCGATGGCACCAGACTTGGAACCGCCAAGCGTCTCGAACAGCGTCCGGGCACGCTCGGCCGAGGCCTCGAGTGCCCACTGCCTGCGCGCCTCGGCCTCAAACGAATGGGCCTCGTCCACCACCCAGTTCCTCACGGGAGGAAGGATGGCACCATCCGCCTCGACGTTTCTCAGCAAAAGCGAATGATTCGTCACCACGATGTCCGCGGCGGCAGCGCGGCGGCGGGCACCATGGAGCATGCAGAGGTTGGGATAGAACGGACACTCTCTGCGCTTGCACTCCTTGTGCGTAACCGTAAGGAGACTCCTCGGCACGCTACCCCAACGAATCCCCAGCGCGTCGATGTCTCCCTCGACGGACTGGCACGCATAGGCATAGGTGACGGCAATGGCCGTGAGCATGTCAGAGGCCATGGTGTTCTTTGAGCGCCCGTTGCTCGGCACGTCACCCAAGGGCAACTCGGCGTCCACGCTTCTGTTCAGGCGATACAGGCAAGGATAGTGGTCGTATCCCTTCAGGCATGCATAGGAGAGCCCGCCGGGCAGCACCTGGGCAAGGGCGGGAAGCTCATGCGAGACGAGCTGATCCGTGAGCGCGTTCGTCTTTGTGGCAACGCCGCAGGTCACCTTGTTAAGCTTGGCGTACTGAGCCAAGGGGAGCAGATAGGCAACCGACTTCCCCACGCCGGTGCCAGCCTCGATGGCACGCATCGTTGAGGTGGCGAGCGCCGAGCGCACCTCCTCGGCCATCTCGGCCTGGCTCGGGCGAGGCTCGAATGCCTCATACATCCTCGACGCCAGTCCGCCGGGTTCAAACGCCTCCCTGACCTCAGCTGCAGAGGGCACGCGCACATCAGCCTCGAGCTCGTCGACATCCGGACGAGGCGATGCCGGCACCGAGGAGAGCAGGTTCCTGCGCACAGTGGCGAGTGAGAACTCGGCATCGGGCTCGGCAAGCGTCAGATACGAGAATATCGGACGATAGGCCCATTCAACATCCGGATGCATGTTGGCAAGTGTGACGAGCAAACCAGCAGGCAGATCGCTCAATGCGCAGAGGACGACGCGCCACATGCCCGCCAGGGCGCGCACGTCGTCTAGCGCGCGGTGAGATACGCTCGCGCAACCGAACGCCTCGGCCATGTCCTGGAGCTTGTGCGTGGAGAGTCTCGGCAGTGCGATCCTGGAGAGCGCCAGGGTATCGACCCACAGGTCACTCACCTCTTGCCCACCAGGCACGCGCTCGATGAACGTACGATCGAACGTCGCATTGTGGGCAAGCACCGGCGCGCCCGCCACAAAGTCCGCAAGCTGCGAGACCGCCTCGCGTGGACTTGGGGCGCCAGCCACATCGAGGTCCGTGATGTTGGTGAGCGCCTGGATGTTCTTGGGGATGGGCATCCCGGGATTCACGAACGTCCTGAACGTGTCAACGACCTCGCGCCCCCTCAGGCGAGCCGCGGCAATCTCCGTAAGCTGGCACTCGGAGAACGAGAGTCCCGTCGTCTCCGTGTCGATTACGACGACATCGTCCTCGATAAGGCCAAATTCCTGGGTCTTTGCGCGCTCGGCGAGCGAGCGATACGCCGACTCGATCTCTGCCGGAGTGTCCGGCAGCAGTATCTCTCCCAGATAGTCTCTCGTGATATTGCTGGCTTCGTTCACTGCCACGTACCCACTTTCCCGCGAGTGTTGTTCGCCTAGTCGTTCGTCCCGTTCGTGGTTCGCGATCCGCGCTCGAGCGCAAGCTCGATCAGCTTGCGACACAGCTGCGGAAAGCCCATGCCAGCGCGAGAGGCGGCATCGGGCAGCAGCGACTGGGGGGTCATGCCCGGGATGACGTTCGTCTCGATGATGTAGGGCACGCCGTCCGCGTCAACCATGAAGTCGCTCCGAGAAGTTCCCGAACAGCCGAGTGCACGGTGTGCCATGCAGGCAAGCTCCTTGGCCCTCTCGATGACATCCTCGGGAAGCGCGGGCGGAATCACATGATGCTTTGCCGGGTCATCGTACTTCACGGACAGGTCGTAGAAATCGGTGTCGTAGCGAACCTCGATGGCCTCGAGGGCGTGAACGTCCTCGTTTCCCAGCACGGGCACCGTGATCTCCGTGCCCACGACCGCAGCTTCGACGAGCACGCGCGTGTCAAAGCGGAATGCCTCCTCAATGGCTGAGGGGAGCTCCGACGCCTCCGTCACGCGCGTGATGCCATAGCTCGAGCCGCTCGAGACGGGCTTCACGAACGCTGGGAGCCCCACGTGTCCCACGAGGTCAATGACGTCATAGCCCTCTCCCTTGAAGAGACAGACCTCCCTGGGTGTGGGAATCCCGTGCTCTCGATAGATGTCCTTGGCCATGGCCTTGTCTGTGGCAAGCGCACTCGCGAGCACGCCGGAGCAGGTATAGGGAATGCCGAGGAGCTCCAGGAACCCCTGCACGCATCCGTCCTCACCATAGCGGCCGTGCAGCGCCACGAACGCCACGTCATAACCACCGTCCGCAATGGCATGCACGAAGCCAGGGCCTGCGATGTCATAGGTGTCTACCTGGGAAAATCCTGCCTCCACAAGAGCCTTTGCGCTCGCGCGCCCACTCGTGAGAGACACCTCGCGCTCGTCTGACCATCCGCCACACAGAACGGCCACCTTGCAGTTCGTAACGTCGGTCATGACTCGCCCTTTCTCGAAGCACACATAGCCTGCGGACGCGTCACCAAACGCTGCGATACACTCGTATCCGCACGTTTGGCGTGCAATCCATTCAACATCACGGCAGAAAGGCCGCGACATGTCTTTCCATGATACAGAGTCGGGCAACCGCAAGGCCGACCTCAGGACGCTTTCCCACGAGCAGCTCGTTGAGCTCATGGAGGAGCTCGGCTATCCAAAGTTCCGCGCGAAGCAAGTCGAGGATTGGGTTTGGAAGCACAACGTCTCCGACTTCCAGGAGATGACAAACGTTCCCGCAGCTCTGCGCGCCGACCTCGAGGAGCGCTGCACGCTTGGCGGCACCTCCGAGGTGACCCGCCAGATTTCCAACGATGGCAGCAGAAAGTACCTGCTCCGCTACTCCGACGGCACCCAGGCGGAGTGCGTTGGCATGCCCACGAGGAATCGCCTTGCCGTCTGCGTCTCTACACAGGCCGGCTGCCGCATGGGATGCGTGTTCTGCGCCACGGGTCAGGGCGGCTTCACGCGCTCCCTCAAGGCCACCGAGATTTATGACCAGGTCATGCACGTGAGCGAGGACTTCCAGACGCGTGCCTCGAGCGTTGTGATGATGGGTCAGGGAGAGCCGTTCAACAACTACGATGAGGTGCTCAAGGCACTCCGCATGCTCAACTCTCCCGAGGGCGCAGGCATTGGCGCCCGTCACCTCACCGTCTCTACCTGCGGCGTAATCCCCATGATTCGTCGATTCTCAAAGGAACCCGAGCAGTTCACGCTCGCCGTCTCCCTGCACTCCGCCATCCAGGCGACGAGAAACGCAATCATGCCCGGGGTCAAAAAGTACACGCTCCAGCGCCTCCATGACGTCATGGGGGAGTACGTTGAAGCCACCGGCAGGAGGCCGACGTATGAGTACGCCCTCATCGGCGGCGTGAACGACAACAACGCAGAGCTCGAAGCCCTGTGCGACTTCACGCGCGGCACCCTTGCTCACGTGAATCTCATCCAGCTCAACGACCTCGAAGATTCCAGGCTCAAGCCCTCGACACAGGAGCGTGCCGAGCAGTTCGTCCGCAGACTCGCGCAGGTTGGTGTCGAGGCCACCATCAGAAACTCTCGCGGTAATGACATCGACGCCGCCTGTGGCCAGCTTTCTCAGAAGCATCAGGCGTAGATCAACGACTCGATTGCGAGAAGTTGTATGAAATAAGGGGACTATAGAACATTTGTTCTATAGTCCCCTTTCTTAAATATGTGCAGGTAGATACGCTAATATCCGATATTTCTCCACTGCTGTTCAACCCACTGCCTGTTGTACTTGGCAGCCTCTTCAGTATCAAAGCCTGCCATCGGATCCATGTAGACAGACAAAGCCTGACTCGCGAGAGACTTCGTTACCTGCGCTGCTCTTTTTACACTGGACCTTGCGCGCGCGTCCAGAAGAACATTCCAAAGCATCGTGAGACCAGCAGCAACAAGGAATCCGCTTCTCATTGACTTAGAGACTAGTCCCAATCCTCATCACTATCCTCTTCATGACCGGGCTGAATCTGAGAGAGAATTCGAGCAAGCTCATCCTCGTCCTTGAACTCAATCTCAATCTTGTTCTTACCGCGAACCTGTTTAACCTTGACGTTGGTGTCAAGAACCTTTCTCAACTCTCGGGCAGCACGCTTGAAAGACTGTGGTGCCACAGTCCTCGTCCTCGTCTCGGTGCGCTCGACAGAAAACAGCGGAGCAAGATTTTCTGTCTGTCTCACCGTAAGGCTTTCCGTCACAACCTTCTGAGCAAGTCTGATCCTGCCTTCCTCTGCAGGAACTGCAAGAATGGCACGCGCGTGTCCTGCAGTCAGGAGACCCTGCTCCATCATCTCCTGGACCTCAGGGGGAAGATCCATGAGACGAAGCGTATTTGCAATTGCCGAACGAGACTTTGAGAGGATCTTCGACAATTCTTCCTGTGTGAGACCCTGACTCGTGAGCAGCTGCTTATACCCCTTTGCCTCCTCAATAGGAGACAGATCAGAACGCTGGAGATTCTCGATAAGGGCAAGTTGAAAAACCTTGTTATCATCGATGTCCCGAACAACAGCCGGAATCTCCTTTAAGCCAGCAAGCTTGCTCGCTTGATATCGACGCTCTCCAGCAACGATTTCGTACTTCTGACCCTTCTTTCTAACAAGAATCGGCTGAAGCACTCCATTTTGCTTAATTGAGTCCGCAAGCTCAGCAAGCTTATCCTCGTCGAACGTCTTTCGAGGCTGATTGGGATTCCTTACGATGTCAGCAATCTGGAGGACAGCCTCTGGTTCGCTGCCCGTCTCCGCATTCGCTTCGCTAATAAGCGCATTCAGACCTCTGCCAAGACCACTCTTTTTAGCCACGGCGAATCACCTCTCTCGCAAGACCACGATAGGCAATGGCACCCTTGTTTGTTGCAGAATACATTGCGATGGGCAAGCCATGGCTTGGAGCCTCAGAGATCTTCACACTTCTAGGAATGACAGTCTTAAACATCTTGCTGCCAAAGTACTTCTTAACTTCAGCCACGACGTCATTCGAAAGTGTAGTGCGCTTGTCGTACATAGTCATAAGGACGCCAAACACGTCGAGCGAAGGATTGAGACTCGACTTCACGAGCTTCATGGATTCAAGAAGCTTTGTGACGCCCTCAAGCGCATAGTATTCGCACTGAATTGGGATCAGAAGGCCATTTGCAGCAGACAGTGCGTTAATGGTAAGAAGTCCAAGCGAGGGAGGACAATCAATAAAGACGTAGTCAAAGTCATCCTTAACCTCTGCAATGAGGTTCTTAAGGATGCTTTCGCGCGCAATTTTACTCACAAGCTCGATTTCTGCACCAGCTAGTTGAATTGTCGCAGGAACTACGAATACACGTGGCTCAGGCGTCTCAACAATCAGGTCACTCATGGAGTAACCTTCAAGAAGGGCATCGTAAATATCGTGTTCCAGCTCGTCCTTATCGATGCCATAGCCACTTGTTGTATTTCCTTGGGGATCAAAATCAATGACAAGGCACTTTTTATGTTCTTCTCCAAGGGCGGCAGACAAGTTAATGGCCGTAGTTGACTTTCCTACGCCACCTTTCTGATTAATGATGGCGAGTACGTTCGTCTCTTTATTTGGATTACTACGCCTTACATCCTTATAACCCATTGAAATCCAATCTATCTTGCCTATGTTTCACGTGAAACATCGCTATCTTGCAGAAAGAGGATGGTTTCTTGCCTCTCCATTCTTTCTCGGGAGCTTTATCTTGCTCTTAGCAACCTTTCTTAAGACTACTATCTCTCTGTGACCATAATCATCAGGAAGCTCAAATGTTTCACGTGAAACAATCTCAAAGCCGCAGAGTCTTGCAACCTTCTTGGCGTCAGATAGCTCTTGCTCACCAGGATTTGCCTTCCCAAAGAACAGATAGCCGCCTTGTTTAACATAAGGCTCTGCATACTCAATAAGAATATCTAGTTTTGCAAGAGCACGAGCAGTTACAAGGTCAAACGCTCGACCTGACTTTCTAGCGAACTCTTCAAGACGATCGTGCGAAGCATGAACCCTATCATCAAGACCCATTGCAGCAGCAAACTCATTGCAGGCATTGACCTTCTTACCAACTGAGTCTAGTAACTCAACATTGAAGTTCGAGACGGCAGCAATAGGAATACCCGGGAAACCTCCACCAGTTCCCATATCAAGCAAACGAGATGACGAGTCAAGGTGAACATAACCAGCAATAACCTTGGCAAACAGCAGAGAATCAAGAGCATGGAGAATCAGACCGTCTGGCATCGACCGAATGCTTGTGAGATTAATGACCTCGTTCTTTTGATACATCAAGTAAAGGTGATAGATCACCTGAAGCAACTGATTATCATCATACCCAAGCGAATAGCTCTCAGAGAGCTTCTCGAGCATTCTAAGGGCTTCTTTTGCCGTAAGCGATGAATTGCTCGAAATATTGTTTTCGAGCCAGGAGAACGCCTTAGAATCGCTTGAAATTAGAAGCTCTGAATCGCAAGAACAATTCGGCATAGATAACCCAATCACAATATGCCAAAACTTCCCGAGACAAGAAGTTTTGGCAAACGATTATTACCTGAGTGTGATTGAGCTGCGAGTAAAACCAGTCTACTGTATTGATGGCCAAGCAGAGCTTACCGATAAGCAAATGCCTCGGCGATCGCAGATAAAAAAGGAGGCTCGCAAGGAGCCTCCCTCAAGCACGAATCTTTAGTTAGAAACTACTCGGACTTAACCGGAGTAATCACCACGTACCTCTCAGGGTCAGTACCCTCGGAGTGCGTGGTCACCTCAACGGAATCACGGAGCGCAAGATGAACAAGCCTGCGCTCGTAGGCATTCATCGGAGCGAGCTTGACCGAGCGACCCGACTTTACGGCCTTCTGGGCGTTGGTGCGAGCCATGCCCTGGACCTTGTCCCTGCGCCTGCTCTTATAGCCCTCGATATCCACAACGATCGGGTAATGGAATCCAATGCGCTTGGAGAGCATGGAGGTAAACACAACCTGAAGAGCGTCGAGCGTAACGCCATGGCGACCGATCAAGATAGCGAGATCTCCGCCGTTCACATCAAGAATGAGCTCACCCTCGTCACCGTCGTATTCATCAATCGAACAGGTGTTCTCACCAAAGCAGCCCAGGATACCTCGCAGGATATCAATTGCGACATCGGCAACGACATCAAGCTGCTCGTCCGTCAGTGCCCCAGACTCCTCAAAGCCCGCACGGATAGCCTCGAACTCATCGGACTTCTCGAGGATTTCCTCACTCATAGCAACCTCCAGATAGACAATGTCGCGCACCTTCGTGGATGAGGGCACGCGACATGGAAAACACTTCGTGGCTGTAGCCGCTAGCCCTTCTTGTGCGGGCGAGGCTTACGCTCCTTGCGGACGACGTCGATGTTGACGGGCTGGTTGGCCATGCGCTCGGCCTCGTCTGCCTTGGCCTTCTCCATGACCTTGCGGGTGATGAAGACCTGCTGGACAACACCCCAAGCAGAGGACGTGACATAGTACAGGACAACGCCAACGGGAACGTTCCAGCCAAACCAGATCATCATGAGGGCCATGACGACGCCCATGATCTTGGTCTGGCTTGCCTGCGGGGAGTCCGGCTGCGTGTTGAGCAGCATCGGGATGAGCGTGAGCACGCCAAACGCGAGGACGAACAGCACGTACACCCAAGCACCAAGGAAACCGAGCTGGGTCACGGCGTCGTTCGTCGTGATGGCAAGGGACTCAAAGACGCCATAGAAGTGAGCGCCCTCGGGAATCTGATAGCGAAGCACAGAGAACAGCGCAAAGAAGACGGGCATCTGAATGAGCGTGGGGAGGCAGCCGCCCAGCGGGTTGAACTTGTTCTCGCTGTAGAACTTCTGCATCTCCTCGTTCATGCGCTGAGGATCGTCCGCATAGCGCGTCTGGATCTCCATGAGCTTGGGCTGGAGAACCTGCATCTTAGCGGTCGAACGAGTGGAGCTGACCGTAAGCGGCGTAAGCAAAATACGAATGATGGCCGTCAGGACGATGATGGCCAGGCCCCAGTCGCCCACGAAGTTCGCAATGAACGTGAGCACCTGGGCGATGATGTAGATAATCCCATCCCACATGGACAGTACCTCCGGTTGCCCGTCCCTAGGGGACGGGGTCATAGCCTCCTCTGTGGCGCGGATTGCACCTGACGATTCTCGCCAGAGCAAGCCAACCACCTCTGAGCGCGCCATACCGACGAAGCGCCTCTATGGCGTACTCAGAACAGGTTGGTGTGTAGATGCAAGAAGGGGGGAGAACAGGCGAGATAAACCGCTTGTACACCCTCACCAGACCGATGAGGAGCCTCGCGAATGCACTCGGCCTGTCTTCCCCCATGCTGCTCATATCTACTGAATCCTCTTCGCGAGCTTGGCAAGCGCCTCCGCCACCTCTGTCGAGGAGGCGCTGCGCGTTGCAGGGGTCGAGAAGAGAATCACCTCATATCCACCGAGCGGAAAGCCAGCCTGTTGCGCCGCGGCGCGAAGCACGCGCTTGCACCTGTTGCGACACACGGCGTTGCCAAGCCTTTTGGCGGCAACGAAAGCAACGCGACTCCTTCCATCCTCCTCGACGGGACTCACGGTGAGCCTCACGAGTCGATGGTTGAGCCGCTTACCGCTCTGAAAGACCTTCTCAAAATCCTGTTTGGACTTGATGGTCTCCATGGGCATGCCTAGACGGTGAGCTTCTTGCGGCCCTTGGCACGACGACGGGCGAGAACGGCACGGCCGCCCTTGGTGGCCATACGAGCACGGAAGCCGTGGCACTTGGCGCGCTTCCTCTTATTCGGCTGATACGTACGCTTCATAGGTTCCTCCTGAGTGACACAGATCACTGCATAAGCAGTCAAGCTCTCAGATTGTAGGGGTGTTCGTCTCTCAATGTCAATTTCAATATTCGCTTTTTCACGTGGTCACCTCGGAAAATAACCCTTCAGATCCCTCGATTTGCCGACGAGGACACAACTTGCGGGGCACATGACGATGAAAACCTCAAGAACTAGTGCTCGGTCGAAGGGAACAGCTAGTTTCTTCTCAATTCTTTCCAAGAGAAATCGACACATGTGAAAAACAGGGTGATAACTTTTCACATCACGCGGAAAATCTCAGGTCAAACGTGAAATTTCTCGCTTACTTGTCATATCTTTTCAAGCCAGCTGCAATGATATCAAAGCAGGTTATCAACACGTTTTTATCGAATGTTGATAACTTTTCACTGCTGGAAGGAACCTTGTGCAAGTTTTCATCAATTGACGGAAACTTGTAAAAAAGGGTGAAATGTAGTGGCAAGAGACACGCGGGAAGAGAAGAGACACCGATGGCAGACGCCTTCTATCCATTCGTCGGCGAGGGTCCAACAGGCATCAATAGCGGCAAAGATGAGGCCAAGCCCGCCGGCAAGGAGCCCCATGCACTCGGTGAAGTCGTGACGAACCCGGCAAGGATCGCCGTGTTCGACGACCCCCTGGCCGCCCCACGCGTCGTGGTCATACAGCCGAGCGACGTGCGAACGTTTCTTGAGGAGATCACCACCACGGTCACGAAGCTCGCCAAGGAGCAGGGCGGCAGCATCTCGTTCACGGTCATACGCGAGGTGGTCGAGAACTTCGTGCACGCCTACTTCAGAGAGCCCACCATCTCTATCCTCGACGGCGGCAACACCATTCGCTTCTCGGACCAGGGGCCCGGAATCCAGGAGAAGGACCGCGCGCTCGAGTACGGAACCACCTCCGCCACCGAGGAGATGAAGCAGTACATCCGCGGCGTTGGCTCGGGACTTCCCTATGCCCAGCAATACATGGAGGACCACGGTGGCACGCTCACCATCGAGGACAACATGAATGCGGGCACGATCGTCACCATCTCGATGCCAAGCCACCGCGCAAACGAGGCCGTCACGGCGCCACAGGAGGAGACACCCTGGCAGACGGGCCAGCAGGTGCCCCAGCAGGTGAATCCGCAGGCGCAGCAGGGCAGCGTGAGCCCCTACCAGCAGATGCCCTATCAGCAGATACCTCAGCAGCAGATGCCCCAGCAGCAGTTTGCGCAGCAGGCGCCGAGCATGTCCCAGCCAGGCTATCAGCAGCCGTGGCCCCAGCAGCAGCCCTATCAGCCAAACAACTGGCAGGCCATGGGCCAGCAAGGCTATCAGCAGCCCTATTACCAGCAGGGCTACCAGCAGCCGTGGGCGCAGACCAACCCCTACCAGGCCCCGGCCTGGCAGCCGATGCAACAGCATCCAGACCCGTTCGAGCTCAACGAGCGAGAGTCGCAGGTCATCGCCTACCTCGCCGAGCACGAGTCCGTGGGACCAACCGACCTCGTCAATGCCTACGGAGGCTCGCTTGCCACCTGGACGCGTCAGCTGCAGTCGCTCGAGGGCAAGGGATACCTGTTCAAGGACAAGCAGAAGCGCAGGCTCACAGAGGCGGGCAGGTCTCTTCTCGGCTAGCAATCGACAAGAGGCATCGCTTGGCAAGGTTTTCAACAATCATGGTCGTTGAAAACCTCCCGTCCCATATAATGAGTTTTCATCAATCCCATGCGTAATGCACGTGGCGCGCGGGATTGGCTTCATCATGCCGTGGAGACGCGGCACTCAGACCGACGGGAAAGATATGGCCGAGTTCAACAACCAGGAGTCAGACGCCCAGATCCTATGGGAGGACGTCGTCGACATGCTCGCGGCGGATGGTCTGGCGCCGTCAACGCTCGCGATGTTGCAGAGCTGCGAGGCACTCGACCTCACGGACGACACGCTGACCATCTCGGCAAAGAGCGGCTTCGTGCGCAGGAACGTCGAGAAGAACGCAGAGCTCATCAAGGGAGCACTCGCGAGGGCAGCCTTCCAGCCCATGGAGCTCGCCGTGAGCCTCAACAGAGGAGGAGCCTCCATCCCGAGCGCGCCTTCGCCCGCCGCTCAGGCGCAGCCCGCAGCACCAGCGCAGCAGTCATCTCCGACGCAGATGCCGCAGCCCACGACCTTCGCACAGGCAACGTCGCCCGCGGCGCCGCATCCCACCGTTACCAACCAGACGACCATCTCGCGCGAGGACCTCGAGCGCCTGCTCAACCCCTCGGCCGAGCCGGAGCAGAACGTGGAGAGCGAGCAGGACGCCCTCGCGCACCGACGCAAGAACCCGCTCGTGCAAGACATCGCCCCGGCAGACTCACAGCTCACCTTTGACACCTTCGTCGAGGGCGAGGAGAACCAGCTGGCCTTCCAGGCCGCAAAGGCCGTGGCCAACGGCAGCAACGGCTACAACCCGCTGTTCATCTACGGCGGCCCGGGCATGGGCAAGACCCACCTGCTCAAGGCCATCCAGAACTACCTCGCCGTCAACGACCCAGACCGCATCTGCGTCTACAGGAACGCGCGCGAGTTCGTGAGCGACTACACGGATGCCATGGTGGACACGTCGCGTGACGTCAAACGGGCCCTCGAGCAGAACTACCATGACATCGACGTTCTCATCATCGATGACATCCAGGGCTTCCGCGGCGCGGCGAAGTCCATCAACTTCTTCTTCGACACCTTCAACTACCTCACGAGCAACGGCAAGCAGATCGTGCTTGCCGCCGACGAGAGCCCCGCGGAGCTCGGCCTGGAGGAGCGCGTGACCACCCGCCTGGACTCGGGCGTCACGCTCTCCATCCAGGTGCCCAACTACGAGCTCAAGCTCGGTCTCATCAAGGCGTTCTATGAGCGCATGAAGGCAGACGCCATCGAGAACGGCCAGCATGACTACGACGGCACCCTCGACGATGCCTCCCTCGAGTTCATGGCGCAGAGGGCCGGCGCCTCCATCCGCACCATCAAGTCGTTCTGCCAGCTCTGCCTGCTCGAGGCCACGAGCCGCCAGGCGCGAGGCGAGGAGTTCACGCGCGAGGACATCTCACAGATAGCCACGAAGAAGTGGGGCGCCGACACGCGCACGTTCACCATCGAGCAGATCCAGAAGTTCGTGGAGCAGCGCTACTCCGTGTCCCACGCCGACCTCATCAGCAACAAGCGCAACAAGGGCCTCATGGAGCCGCGCCACGTCGCCGTGTGGCTCGCACGCGAGCTCACGGACTCAACGCTTGCCCAGATCGGTGAGCGCTTCGGCGGACGAACCCATGCCACCGTGAAGCACAGCATCAAGTGGGTCGAGGACCGACGCCACGAGGACCGCGTGGTGCACGACAAGATCGCCAGGATGAAGGAGGACCTCATGGCTGGCGCCTAGCTTTCTACGCGGTCTGTGAAAAGCCGGGTGAAAACCGTTGAAAACCGCCACCAGCGCGTTGAAAGAGTTATGCACACGCTTTCAACGTTCAAAACGACGCCTGCTTCTCAACATGAAAATCAGTCACGAACAAGGCTTTGAGCTGGTATTTTGCAAACTTATTCACATTTGAACACGCTTTACTACATCCACTAGCTATATATCTATATATACATACATAGATAGACAAGGAGACTCACATGCGCTTCACCGTCAGCCAGTCCTCGCTCGCCAAGGCGCTCTCAGTGGTCTCGAAGGGCATAGCCTCGCACTCCACCATCCCCGTCCTCGGTGGCATCCTCATGCGCGCGTCGAACGGCACCCTTGAGATGCAGACGTCGGACCTCGACACCTCCATCAGGCACAAGATCGCCGCCAACGTCGAGGAGGAGGGCGAGACTGTCATCTCTGGACGCATGCTCTCCAACGTGGTCAAGAACCTCCAGGACGCGGCCGTCACCTTTGATGGCGGCGAGGGCACCATCAACGTCACGTGCGACAAGAGCTCCTTCCACCTCAACACGCTCAACGCCTCCGAGTTTCCGAGCTTCCCCGAGATCGCCATGGAGCGCTCGGTGGAGCTTCCCTGTGACGTCCTTTCTGAGATGGTCGACAAGGTCTACAAGGTCACGTCTCGAGACACGAGCCGTCCGGTGCTGGCAGGCATCCTGCTGAACGTCGAGGAGAACTGCGTGCGCCTCGTGGCGACGGACTCCTACCGCCTCGTCGTGTGCGACACGAACGTGGAGACCTCCTCGCTCGAGGGAACGTTTGAGATGATCATTCCCGGCACCGCGTTCCACGACGTCCTGAGCCTGCCGAGCGACTCGGCGACGGTCATCATCGGCGCCACGACCAATCAGGTCATCTTTGTCTCGGGCAACACCACGTACGTCTCACGTCGCATTGAGGGCACCTTCCCCAACTACAAGCAGTTGCTGCCGTCGAGCTACCTCACCACGATGAAGACGAAGGTCGCCGACCTCTCCGGAGCCCTGCGCCGCGTGAGCTCCATCGCCACGTCAAACTCGGCCGTGCGCTTTGACGTGGACCCGGACGCCGGGCTCGTCACGCTCTCCTCGACCTCTCCCGACCAGGGAGACGCCCGCGAGCAGGTGAACGTCGAGGTGGAGGGCGAGGCCAACTCTATCTGCATGAACTATCGCTACGTGGGAGACTGCGTGGGTGCCCTGTCCCAGGACAGCGAGGTCACGCTCGAGCTGCAGCAGAGCATGCGTCCTGGCGTGTTCAAGAGCTACGGCAAGATCAACTACCTGTACCTGCTCATGCCCGTGCGGATGTAGCCCGTGTCGCTCATCGTCTCTCGCATAACGTTTCGGAACTACCGCAACCTTGCCGGTCGTGCGCTTGAGCCGTCTGTGGGCGTCACCGTGCTCGTGGGGCCCAATGCCGTGGGCAAGACGAACACGGTGGAGGCGCTGCAGTACGTCACGAGCGGGCAGTCCTTTCGCAGGCCGTCTCCCTCCGAGCTCCTTGCTCCGGGCGCTGTCGAGGCACACGTCTCGGCCAGGCTCGAAGGAGACGGGCGCGTTGTGGACGTCGAGCTCGTGGCAACGCCCGAGAAGCGCCGCTTTCTGCGCAATGGCAAGCCGTGCCGTGGCCAGGACCTCTCTGGCACGCTACTTTCCATCCTGTTCTGCCCGGACGACCTCTCGCTCGTGAAGGGCTCGGCCTCGCGCCGCAGGGGAGAGCTTGACTCGTTCGGTGCCCAGGCTAACGTGGGGTACCGAAAGGTGCTCTCTGCCTACACGCGCTCGGTGGAGCAGAGGAACCGCCTGCTCAAGGATGGCTGCGACGATGCCCTGCTCGATGCCTGGGATGAGTCCGTGGCGCTTGGCGGTGCCACGCTTCTTCATCATAGATTGAACTTGTTTGGACGCTTGTCCTCGCTTGTCTCTGAAGTTTATGCAGAGGTTGCAGGGTCGGAGAAGCTCGTGTGCCGCTATGCCCCGAGCGTGGCCGGCGCCGAGGTGGGCATGGGCCGAGACGAGCTCGCCCGCCTTATGCTCGAGCAGATGCGCTCCGGGAGGGCCGATGACCTGCGCCGCGCCCAGACGCTTACGGGCCCTCATCGCGACGACGTGGTCTTCGAGATAGACGGCCGTGACGCCCGTGCATACGGCAGCCAGGGGCAGCAGCGCTCGGTGGCCCTGGCCTGGAAGATGGCCGAGGTTCGTCTGTGCGAGGACCTCCTCGGCGAGCGTCCGCTGCTTCTGCTCGATGACGTCATGAGCGAGCTCGACGCCAGTCGCCGCGCCTGCGTGACGCGGTTTGTCGAGGGTGGCATCCAGACAATCATCACGACGACGAACCTCTCGTACTTCGATGATGAGCTTCTCGAGAACATGCTGGTGGTGCCCTATGGCCCAGAGTCGTAAGCGTCGCCTCGAGCGGATGGAGTATGACCCGCTTGACCCCGCGAAGCAGCATGAGCCCCAGGCGGTGGGCGCGCTCGTCTCCTCGTTCGTCGACAAGAACCTGATGGCTGGTGCCTCGGCGGCGAGCCTTGCGCTTACGACGTGGAAGCGCGTGGCCGGCCGTCGCGCGGCGAAGCACACGGTGGCCGTGTGGCTCAGCGAGCCCAGGGGCAGGGCCGCCTTGCCGGACCTCATCGTCTATCTCGACGGCCATGCCCTCATGGTGGACCTCACGACGAATGCCGAGCTGTACGTTGATCGCCTCGCCCATGCCGGCCTCGAGGTTGGCCACGTTCGCTTCAAGCTCTCGAAAAAGGCTGGCCAGCGACGCGAGGAGCCGCCTGCGCAACGTGAGGGGCACTCCGTCGAGGCGGAGCTCCCTCCGCTTACGCCTCTTGAGCGCGCCCGCGTTGAGGCGGCGACGATGCGCCTCTCGCCCAAAATTCGCGCAAACGCGTCTAAGGCTATGGAAATGTCTCTTCGCCGTGCAAAGCTCAAGACCACGAGAGAATCGCAAACTAGCCCTCAGAAACCCTGAGAGGCGCACTGTCGTGCAAGTGATGCCATTTGCATGTTGCCTATAGGTTTGGGCCAAGAGATATACGCGATATGTTCTAAACTAGGAAGGATTGACGTTTACCCTAGGGAAAGGACTGTCGCGTGGCAGAGACTCCCAAGAACTCCGATTACGACGGCGGAGAGATCAAGATCCTCGAGGGTCTTGAGGCCGTTCGCAAGCGTCCGGGCATGTACATCGGCTCAACGTCCGCCAGTGGCCTGCATCACCTCGTGTGGGAGATCGTGGACAACTCCGTCGACGAGGCCATGGCCGGCTTCTGCACCGAGATTTCCGTCACGGTGCACGCCGACAACTCCATCACGGTCGTTGACAACGGCCGCGGCATCCCCGTCGACCTGCACCCGGTGAAGAAGATCCCGACGCTCGAGGTCGTCATGACGATTCTTCACGCCGGCGGCAAGTTCGACAACAGCGCCTACAAGGTCTCCGGCGGCCTCCACGGCGTGGGCATCTCCGTCGTGAACGCGCTGTCCAAGAAGGTCGTCGTCCAGGTCAAGCGCGACGGCAACGTCTACGAGATGCGCTTTGCCCGCGGCAAGACCACCGAGAAGATGAAGGTCGTTGGCCAGTCCGGCGAGACCGGCACCACGGTGACCTTCTGGCCCGACGACGAGATCTTCGAGACCTGCGTCTATGACTTCGACACCCTGCACAACCGCCTGCAGGAGACGGCGTTCCTCAACAAGAACCTCAAGATCAACCTCATCGACGAGCGCGAGGCCGCCCCGCGTGTCGAGGAGTTCTGCTACGCCGGCGGCATCATCGACTTCGTGAGGTTCCTCAACGAGGGCAAGGACGTCCCGGAGGGCCTCAAGGACCCCATCTACATCGAGGGCAAGACCGACGCGGACACGCCCCTGGACAAGATGGGCGAGGTCGAGGTGGCCCTGCAGTGGAACACCGGCTACGGCGAGAACGTCATGTCGTTCGCCAACGACATCTACACGCCCGAGGGAGGCATGCACCTCGAGGGCTTCCGCACGGCCCTCACGCGCGTCGTCAACGACTACGCGCGCAAGCAGGGGCTTCTCAAGGAGAAGGAAGCCAACCTCACGGGCGATGACGTGCGCGAGGGCCTGTCTGCCGTCATCTCCGTCAAGCTCCCCGACCCGCAGTTCGAGGGTCAGACCAAGGCCAAGCTCGGCAGCTCCTACATGCGCACGCTCACGAACAAGGTCGTCTCCGATGGCCTGGCCGAGTACCTTGAGGAGCACCCCAAGCAGGCGCGCGTGATCGTGAGCAAGGCCCAGCAGGCGTGCAAGGCCCGCACGGCCGCCCGCAAGGCCCGCGAGGCCACGCGCCGCAAGAGCCTGCTCGAGAGCGCGAGCCTGCCTGGTAAGCTCGCCGATTGCTCCGTTCGCAACGCGGAGCTCACCGAGCTCTTCATCGTCGAGGGCGACTCGGCAGGCGGCTCTGCCAAGGACGGCCGTCGCCGAGACATCCAGGCGATCCTGCCGCTGCGTGGCAAGATCTTGAACGTCGAGCGCGTGGGAGACCACCGCGCGTTCTCCTCGGACACGATCCAGGCGCTCATCACGGCCATCGGCACCGGCGTCACGACGGCTGCCGGCGACGGTGGCGACTTCGACATCACGAAGGCCCGCTACCACAAGATCATCATCATGACCGATGCGGACGTCGACGGCGCTCACATCCGCATCCTGCTCATGACGTTCTTCTACAAGTACATGCGCCCGCTCATCGACGCCGGCTACATCTACGTCGCCTGCCCGCCGATCTTTGGCGTCAAGGTGCGCAAGAAGATTCACTACGTCTACCCCAACGGCCGCCAGACCGAGGAGGAGATCCTTCGCGACACCATCCGCTCGCTCGGCTTCTCGCCCGATGACGACGAGGACACCAAGGACGATTCCGGCAAGCTCAAGAAAAAGAAGAAGGGCTACGACGTCCAGCGCTACAAGGGCCTGGGCGAGATGGACCCCAAGCAGCTTGCCTCCACGACCATGGACCCCAAGACCCGTATCCTGCAGCGCGTGACCATCGAGGATGCCGCCGCCGCAGACCGCGCCGTCCGCGAGCTCATGGGTAGCGAGGTTGGCTACCGCCGCGAGTACATCGAGCGTCACGCACACGATGCTCGTTTCCTTGACGCCTAGTTCCCCATCTAGTTAGAAAGGCCTTACATGGCAGACGATACCAACACCACGGGCGGGGAGAACGGCGCCGAGCTGCCCGACGACCTGCGCCGCCTTCTCGACCGCGCCTCGGCCGAGGACGAGGGAACCGACGTCTACGTCGAGTCTGACGATGACGAGGACGGCGATGACGACGGCGAGCTCGAGGAGGAGTTCGGCGACGCCGGCCGCGGCACCGACTCCGGCGAGACGGACGAGCACGGCGGGGCCCTGCAGCTCTCCGAGTTCGGTCACGAGATGCGCCAGAGCTTCATCGAGTACTCGATGTCGGTCATCACGGCCCGCGCCCTGCCGGACGTCCGCGACGGCCTGAAGCCGGTCCACCGTCGCATCCTGTACGCGATGAACGAGAGCGGCATCTTCCCCAACCGCCCGCACAAGAAGAGTGCGTGGACGGTCGGCGAGGTCATCGGCAAGTACCACCCGCACGGAGACTCCGCGGTCTACGAGACGATGGTTCGTCTCGCTCAGTGGTTCTCCATGCGCGTGCCCCTCGTTGACGGTCACGGCAACTTCGGCAACATCGACGGCGACGGCGCCGCGGCCATGCGTTACACGGAGAGCCGCCTCGCCAAGCCCGCGATGGAGCTGCTCCGCGATCTGCAGAAGGACACGGTGGACTGGCAGCCCAACTACGACGAGTCGCTCTCCGAGCCCTCCGTGCTGCCCGCCCGCTTCCCCAACCTGCTCGTGAACGGCTGCAACGGCATCGCCGTGGGCATGGCCACGAACATCCCGCCGCACAACCTCGGCGAGGCCATCGAGGCCACGTGCATGCTCATCGACAACCCGGACGCCACGACCGACGAGCTCATGCAGGTCATGCCTGGTCCGGACTTCCCCACGGGCGCCGTCATCATGGGCACCGACGGCATCCGCGAGGCGTACGAGACTGGCCGCGGCTCACTCACCGTGCGCGCCAAGGCCCACGTCGAGGACATGAAGAGCGGCCGCTCTCGCCTCGTCTTCACTGAGATGCCCTACCAGGTCAACAAGGGCACCCTGCAGGAGAAGATTGCCCAGCTCGTGAACGAGAAGCGCATCGAGGGCATCTCCGACCTGCGCGACGAGTCCAACCAGAAGGGCATTCGCCTCGTCATTGAGCTCAAGAAGGACGTCATCCCGCAGGTCGTGCTCAACAACCTGTACAAGTACACCCAGCTCCAGACGACGTTCGGCGTCATCAACCTCGCGCTCGTGGACGGCACGCCCAAGCTGCTGACGCTGCGCGAGATGCTGCAGCACTACATCGACCACCAGGTTGACGTCGTGACCCGTCGCACCCGCTTTGACCTCAAGAAGGCCCAGGCCCGCGCCCACATCCTCGAGGGCTACCTCATGGCCCTCGATCACATCGACGAGGTCATCAGCATCATCCGCTCGAGCCGCACCGATTCCGAGGCCTCCGAGCGCCTCATCGAGCGCTTTGGCTTCACGCCCGAGCAGACCACGGCCATTCTCGAGATGCGCCTGCGCCGCCTGACGGGCCTCTCGCGCGATCAGATCCAGGAGGAGCTCGACGGCCTGCGCAAGGCCATCGCCTACTACGAGGACCTGCTCGCCAACCCCGAGAAGATCCTGGACGTCATCAAGGACGAGATGCGTGAGATTGAGCGCAAGTTCGCCGACAAGCGTCGCACCAAGATCAATCCCGTGGGCACGCGCGAGCTCAACGTCGAGGACCTCATCGCCGAGGAGGACATGGTCATCACGGTGACCCACGCCGGCTACGTGAAGCGCACGCCGGTTGACACCTACCGCTCGCAGAAGCGCGGCGGCAAGGGTGTCCAGGGCGTCAACCTCAAGGACGACGACTTCGTCGAGGACCTGTTCGTTGCGAGCACGCACGACTACGTGATGTTCTTCTCGAACAAGGGCAAGGCGTATCGCCTGAAGGTCCACGAGCTGCCGATTGGCCAGCGCACGGCCCGCGGCACCGCCATCGTGAACCTCGTGCCGTTCTCCGAGGGCGAGCACGCCACGGCCGTCATCACCTGCCGCGACTTCCCCGAGGACGACTACCTGATGTTTGCCACGGCCGCCGGCACCGTCAAGAAGACGGCCATGAGCGCCTATGACCGAACGCGGCGAGACGGCCTCATCGCCATCAACCTGCGCGAGGGCGACGAGCTCGTGAACGTGCGCCGCGTGCGTGCAGGCGAGAAGGTCATTCTCGTCTCCACGGACGGCAAGGCCATCATGTTTCCCGAGAGCGACGTGCGCCCGATGGGTCGCGACACGAGCGGCGTGCGCGGCATCACCCTCAAGGGCGACGCCAGGATGCTCGGCATGGAGATCACGAACGGCACAGGCGACCTGTTCGTCATCACGGAGAAGGGCTATGGCAAACGCACGCCCGTCTCCGAGTACCCCGAGCACAAGCGCGGTGGCCAGGGCGTCTTCACGATCGCTACGACGTCGGGGAAGGGCCAGCTCGCGGCCTGCCGTGTGGTCGAGCCGAACCACGAGCTCATGATCGTGAGCACGGACGGCGTCGTCATCCGCGTGAGGGTCGAGGACATCTCCAAGCTCGGTCGGTCCACGCAGGGCGTGAAGGTCATGGACGTGGACGAGAAGGACTCGGTGTGCGCTCTCGCGCGCATGGAGGCCTCCGAGGAGGATGACAAGGACGAGTCCGCGCCTGATTCCGAGGAAGAGCCCGCCACAGAGGAGTAGGCTGCTGCCCAAAGGGGTCCCAAAAGTGTCAAAGACTTTTGGGACCCCGATTTCTTTAGTTCTGCTTGGGAGCCTTGAAGTCGTCTGGGGTGAGGTTCTCGACAAAGTCGTGGAACTCTGCCGCCTCGCGCTCCTGCTCGTCGCGCCGTACGGCCGCGAAGTCGGGGAGTCCTGCGCGCTGGAGCACGTCCTCGCTTGCGAGCACAGGCACGTCCGCCTCGATGGCGGCCGATATGGCATCCGACGGGCGTGAGTCGATGTGGTGCTGCTCGCCAGTTGCCGAGCGGATGTCGAGCGTGGCAAAGAACGTGTCACCCTCGACGCGCGTGATGCTCACGCTCTCGAGCTCTGCGCCCAGTGCGTCGATCGTGTCCACGAGCAACGCGTGGGTGGCCGGGCGCTTGTGCTCGTCTGCGTTTGTGGCGCGCGCGACGTTTGCGGCGTCCACGGTGCCCACGCTGATGGGGAGCACGAGCTCGTTTTGCCCGTCTGTGACCGTCTCGTCCTGCGCGTTCTCGCGCGCCGGCTGCAGGATGATGGCGGAGGGGATGGGGCCGCCTCCCACGATGAGGTTTCTCAGCGTCATCTCAATCATGTGGTCCATCCCTTCTCATCTCAAGGTGACAGTTGGGGACGGGTCAAACTGTCACCGTCTGTCTCTTAGGCAGCGTTATGCTACCCGTTGTCGCCAATTTTGGACCCGCAGAAATTTTTTTCCAAAAAGTGGTTGACCTTTGCTTGGGCGGTGTTTTATTATAGCCAAGCGCGTTGTGGCGAACACATCGCATGTGGGCCCGTAGCTCAGTTGGTCAGAGCGTCCGGCTGATAACCGGGAGGTCACAAGTTCGAACCTTGTCGGGCCCACCACCTTTTCGCCAATAAACGCCCCAGCGTGAGCCGAGTCGCCGCTGGGGCGTTTATTACTAAAAGGGGACGTAGCTCAGTTGGGAGAGCGCGGGCTTTGCAAGCCTGAGGTCGTGGGTTCGATCCCCATCGTCTCCACCATGGATCGTTAGACGCCAGCATGAGCCTGGCGTCTTTTTTTGAGCGGTGATGCGCTACCATCTCCTCGACGAACATGACGTATGAAGGGCAGACCATGGCAGACGAGCAGGCCTACGACAACAACGGTGGCGTTTCCGAGCAGTGTGACGCCCTTGGCAGCGAGCTTATGGGAGAGGCCCTCGACAAGCTGGCCGCAGGGGATGCCCTGTCCGTCGTGGCAAGTGCCATTGATGCTGCTGGCGAGCGTGTGACCTGCGAGTTTGACGACGACTCGGCCGAGGTCTGCCTCGAGGCCGCCCATGATTGGGTGAAGCGTGGTGCCCGCGCGCAGGACGGGTCCAAGGTCATCGGCAAGCCGGTCTGCTATGCCATCGCCTATCAGGGCGCCGTGGCAGACGAGGGCGAGAACTACCAGGAGGCCCTCATTCTCGAGTTCGGAGACCGCGGCGCAGAGTGTGGCTACTCGGCCTACTCGCTCATCGACGGCATCGGCGCTGGCAAGCGCTTCCGCTACACCGACCCCGCCCCCGCCGGCGAGCTGCCCTGCCTGCTGTAGCGCATCGACCAATCAGGTGACAGTTTGACCCCGTCCCCAACTGTCACGGTGACAGCTGGGGACGGGGTCAAACTGTCACCACTTCCAGCCGTCCTAGCTGTAGATGGCGTGTTGGCGTGCCCTATGGAGCGAGAAGCTACCGTTTGCGCTGTATAATCCCTCAGTTGCCGAAAACACAGGCATTGCAGAATTGAGAGGGACATATGCGCCAGGAGAACCTACGCAACATCGCCATCATCGCCCACGTCGACCACGGCAAGACCACGCTTGTGGACAAGCTCCTGCGCGCCACGGATGCCTTCCGCGCAAACCAGCAGGTCGAGGAGCGTGTCCTTGACTCCAACGACCAGGAGCGCGAGCGCGGCATCACCATCCTGGCCAAGAACATCTCCATCGAGTACAAGGACGTCAAGATCAACGTCATCGACACCCCGGGCCACGCCGACTTCGGCGGCGAGGTCGAGCGCGTGCTCAAGATGGCCGACGGCGCCCTGCTGCTCGTTGACGCGTTCGAGGGCCCCATGCCCCAGACGCGCTTCGTCCTGCGCCACGCCATCGATGCTGGCCTGTCCATCATGATCGTCGTCAACAAGATCGACCGTCCGGGTGCCGACCCCGATAAGGCCTACAACGACTGCCTCGACCTCATGGCCGACCTCGGCGCCACCGACGAGCAGCTCGAGTTCGCCATGGAGCACGTCGTCTACGCCAGCGCCATGAACGGCTTCGCCCGACTCGACCCCAACGACGACAATGACAACATGTACCCGCTGCTCGACATGATCGTCGAGGACATGCCCGCCCCCGAGGTTGACCCCGACGGCCCGCTGGCCATGCAGTGCGTTACGATCGACCACTCCGAGTACGTTGGCCGCATCGGCATCGGCCGCATCTACTCCGGCACCATCCATGACGGCGACAAGATTCTCGTCGTGAAGAACGACGGCTCGCGCGCCAACGCCACCGTCAAGCAGCTGTTCACGTTCGACTACCTCGGCCGCAAGGAGTGCAGCGAGGTCGGCGCCGGTGACATCGCCGCCGTCGTGGGCATCGAACGCACCGACATCGGCGATGTCTACACCGACCCCGAGAACCCCGTCGAGCTCGAGCCCATCGAGATTGACCCGCCGACCCTGGCCATCGTCTTCGAGGCAAGCACGAGCCCGCTCGTGGGCCGCGAGGGTGACATCGTGGGTGCCCGTCAGCTCAAGGAGCGCCTCATGACCGAGGCCGAGAACAACGTGACGATGCGCATCGAGGAGCTTCCCGACAAGTCCGGCGTCGAGGTTGCCGGCCGAGGCATCCTGCACCTGTCCGTCCTCATGGAGTCCATGCGCCGCGAGGGCTTCGAGTTCCAGGTTGGTCGCCCCCGCGTCCTCATCAAGAAGGACGAGAATGGCAACCGCATCGAACCGATCGAGCAGGCTGTCGTCGAGTGCCCGGGCGAGTACTCCGGCAAGGTCATCGAGCTGTTCGGCAACGCATCCGGCACCATGACGAACATGGAGCAGGGCGAGACCATCTGCCACATCGAGTTCAAGATCCCCACCCGCGGCATCATGGGCCTCAAGAACCGCATCCTCAACGTTACGCACGGCGAGGGCGTCTTCTACCACACGTTCCTCGAGTATGGTCCGTTCGCCGGCGAGCTTGGTGTGCGCAACAACGGCGCCATGATCTCCATGACCACTGAGAAGGCCGTTGCCTATGCCCTTGGCACGCTTCAGGAGCGTGGCCAGCTCTTCGTGGGCCCCGGCGACGAGTGCTACGAGGGCATGCTCGTGGGCGAGCGCTCCAAGCCTGGCGACATGGTTGTCAACATCGCGCGTACCAAGCAGCTTGGCAACCAGCGCAGCTCCACGGCCGACATCGCCGTTCAGCTCACCCCACCGCGCACGTTCACGCTCGAGGAGGCGCTCGAGTACATCATGGATGACGAGCTCGTCGAGGTGACGCCCAAGAGCATCCGCATGCGCAAGCGCATCCTCAACGCCATCGAGCGCAAGAAGGCCAACGTCCGCGCCGGCCTCGTCAACAAGTAGGTCTTTCTCGCATTTGCTGCGAGTGGGGGCGTGTCGCAGGTGTGGCACGCCCCTTTTTGCATCTTGAGGCCCCCTGGCAGCTGCGCGTGGGCCCTAGTGCAGCTTGTGTCTCTGCGCGTGGCTTCTCGCCTTGGCGGCGGCCTTCCTGACGGGGGCGAGGACCTGGTCCGTGTGGTCGCGACTCGTGGAGGAGACGATGCCCCAGCGCAGGCTCGCTCGACGCAACGCCACCGTGACGGCGGTACAGGCGATGGCCACCCATGGGTTCATGATGTGGCCAATCTCGTAGAGCGTGAGGTAGGTGAACGAGCCTCCCAGCGCGCACAGCGCGTAGAGGTTTGAGGTCTGGAAGATCCGTGGCACGTCTCCCAGGCAGATGTCTCGCAGCATGCCGCCGCCAACGCCGGTGATGACGCCCATGAGCACGGCGGGGATGCCGTCGAGCTCATAGACGAGCGCCTTGCTCACGCCGGCCGCGCAGAAGAGACCCACCTCGATGATGTCGGCCCACTCGATGGCGTTTGGGATGCGAAAGAACGCCTTGGGGAAGTGAAAGACGATGATGCCCGCGACCACGCACAGCAGGATCGCCGGCGTGGAGTTGAGCATGTAGACGTCGCCCTTCTGCATGATGATGTCGCGGATGAGGCCGCCGCCCAGCCCGCAGATGAGCGAGAGCGCCACGCAGCCTGTCATGTCGAGCTTGCGGTCGATGGCGACGAGCGATCCCGAGAGGGAGCCAACCACGACGGCGGTGAGCTCGAGCCATGCGGGCAGCATCAGGGCATGGGTGCCCTGGGCGAGAAAGGCGGAGAAATCTGGCACGACGGCTCCTCTCAAGACGACGCGTGAAGAGCATTATGTGCCTTGCACGTGGTATGGCACACACTTTGCGCCGTTTTTCTCGCCTTATGAATTGGCTTCGAGAAACCGAGAAATTTCTCTTGTGCTTGGCGAGTTCTTTAGGCTAGAATAGTCAACGCACTTTACTGGAGAGTTGGCCGAGTGGTCGAAGGCGCACGATTGGAAATCGTGTAGGCGTCTCAAGCGTCTCCGGGGTTCAAATCCCCGACTCTCCGCCAGAGTCTTCCGCGGCGCCCTTAGCGGCGCCGCTCTCATATCTCTGGAGAGGTGGCAGAGCGGCTGAATGCGGCGGTCTCGAAAACCGTTTAACCACTTTGTGGTTACGAGGGTTCAAATCCCTCCCTCTCCGCCAGAGTATGCAGGACCCGGTTCGCCCGTCGAGCCGGGTCCTTTTTTCTGTCTGTCCCAAAGGTGTCAAAGACTTTTGGGCATTGCTTGTCACGGGCGTCCACACACTCGCTGGTTCTCTCGAATTGTCTACACTCGACTCATATCCAATGGCGTCTGGAGGATCGATGCAGGACACCAAGTACTTCTCCCACTCATGGGAGCTACTCACGAGAGACAAGGGATGGATCAAGCCCATTCTCGTGCTTGCCGTTGCCATGTTCGTGCCCATCGTTGGCCCGCTTGCCGTCCTCGGTTACGCGTACGAGTGGGCACGCCTGAGTGCGTGGAACGTCGATGCCGCGCCCAAGCAGCGAGGAGTCAACATTGGCGGCTGTCTCGCCGCAGGTTGGCGCGTCTTCGTGGTCATCCTCGTGTGGATGCTCCTGTGGGGCGTGGCGACCTCCATTGTGACGGCGATCATCGCGGCACTGAGGATTCGACTCCTGAGCTCGCTTCTGTCCGTTGCACTTTCCGTGGCGCAGCTGTTCCTGTCCCTCGTGATAATGGTTGCGGCTCTCCGCGCGGTCATCTATGGCAAGATCAGTGCGGGACTCTCCCCGTCTCGCGTGTTCGAGATGGTCTCTCGCGATAGCGCGGGCCTGTTCAAGAACATCGCCATCACGCTCGTGACCGCGCTCGTTGTTGGGGGAATCTGTGTGGTCGGTGGGCTCGTGCTGATCTCCTTCGTGATGCCGGACATCGTGAAGCTTGTCTATGAGGTCGAGTACCTGAGTGCCACGTCCGCCTCCGATCCGAGCGACCTCATCGCCATCGTCGGGTCGATTCTGCGGACCTTCCTGCCGGCAGGTGTTCTCATGTTCTATGTGAGCCTCGTGTTCTCCGTTGCGGGGAATCTGCTGCTCACGAACAGCATTGGCCTGTGGATGCGACAGTTCAACGTGGGTTCGTGGGGTGGGCCGGGAGACCCCCTGCCCGCGGCGGCTGCTCCGCTGCCGCCTGTCCCCGCGCCCGCACCGAATCCCGCTCCGACGCCAGTCCCAGCGACGTCGCCTCAGCCAGCGCCCACGACTCCGGCACCTGCTGCCACGCCAGCCCCGCAGTCAACGGTTCCGGCTCCATCCCCCGCGCCGATTCCGCAGCCAAAGGCTCCCGAGCCGTCCTCTGATGGAGAGACGGTCGTGCCGCTTACGCCGCCTCGGCCCGGCTCGTCCGAGTCTGACGGGAGCGCGCCCGAGAACTAGCGATGACAACTGCTGATTTGTGAAGGATGGGTGCTCGCGAGGCGACTTGCGGGCACCCATCTGCCGTAAACGGTGGATGTGCCGCCGTGAGCGGCGGACATGGGGGATGCGGGGCGGCTTGATTGATGTTTCGTGCGCCGACTAGCTCGGCTGTTGGGTTTGCGTTTGGCCGAGAACAGATTTCTGTCAGGTGTGCCGGGTAGGGTTGGTTGCAAGAAGGGGTCAGCATGGAGATGCCCGCATGTGGTGGCTCTGTGCAGGCGGGAAGGCTCGGTATGACTTTGCGGGTGCACCGATCAGCTGGGTCGTGGTAAGATTCTCAACTGACCTTTCCTGTCTCGGGCGCAAACCTTCACGTCCCGAGGCCACATGCCCAGAGGAGGTGACCACATGAAGGCTTATGAACTGCTGTTTTTTGTCGATCCCACGATCACCGATGAGGCGCGCGCTGGCGTTATGAAGCGCATCGAAGTCGCTCTCACCGAGAACGGTGGCCAGGTCGACAACGTCGACAACTGGGGCAAGCGCAAGCTCGCCTACGAGATCGACAAGCTCACGGAGGGTGACTACACCCTCGTCAACTTCCACGCTGACCCCACTCAGATCGCCGAGCTCGATCGCGTTCTCCGCATCAACGATGCCGTGAAGCGCCACATGATCGTGCGTCGTCCGGATCACGAGTAAGTTGTCATGGAAGCGGGCCGCAAGGCCCCAAGCGCCGCTGCCAGACGTCGAGTGAGCTCGACGCAAGGTGCGGTGCAAGTGAAAGGTAGTGAGTATCGTGAGCATCAACCGAGTGAACATTACGGGCAACCTGACCAGGGATCCCGAGCTGAGGGCCACGCAGGGCGGCACGCAGGTGCTGCACCTTGGTGTGGCGGTCAACGACCGTCGTCGCAACCCGCAGACCGGTAACTGGGAGGATTATCCCAACTTCATCGACTGCGTGATGTTCGGCACTCGTGCCGAGGCGATTCAGCGCTACCTTTCGAAGGGAACCAAGGTCGCAATCGAGGGTCGTCTCCGTTACAGCTCCTGGGAGCGTGATGGTCAGAAGCGATCCAAGATCGAGGTCGTCATTGACGAGATCGAGTTCATGAGCTCTCGTCAGGGCGGCAACTCCGGCGGCTATGGTCAGCAGCAGGGTGGTTATTCCGCCCCTGCTCCGCAGACCAACTACCAGGCGAGCGCCCCGCAGGCGCCCGCCTCTGCCCCCGTCGCCACCCCGCCTGCCGCGGACGTCTACGACGAGGACATCCCGTTCTAGGCCACCTACGTCTGGGCCTGCCCAGATCACGGTGGCTGGCCTGCCCACTTGTGGGCAGTGTCTCCGAGAGAACCGGCGTCCGGCCGAAAGCCGGCCGCACGCCAACAGAAAGGTATTGAGACATGGCTACTGAGTACCAGCGTCAGCCGCGTCGCAAGTTCTGCCAGTTCTGCAAGGAGGACACTGAGTTCATCGACTACAAGGATACTCAGCTCCTTCGCAAGTACATGACCGACCGTGGCAAGATCAAGCCCCGTCGTGTCACTGGCGCCTGCACGCAGCACCAGCATGACATCGCCAACGCCATCAAGCGCGCCCGTGAGATGGCCCTTCTGCCGTACACCGTTCCCGTGGTGTCCAGCCGTGGTGGCCGTCGCGACCGCAGCTAAGTAAGGAGTGTCCATGAAAGTCATCCTTCTGGGTGAGCTCAAGGGCAAGGGCGGAGAGGGCGACGTCGTCGAGGTCGCCCAGGGGTTCGCTGAGAACTACCTGTTCCCCAACCGCATGGCCCTGCCGGCCACCAAGGGCAACATCAAGCAGCTCGAGGAGCGTCGTCACAACATCGAGAAGCGCGAGGCTAAGCGCATCGCCGATGCCGAGGCTCTGAAGGCCGCCATCGATGGCAAGACCGTCCTCATCGACGCCAAGGTTGGCGACGAGGGCCAGCTCTTCGGCTCCGTGACCAACACCATGGTCGCCGACGCCATCAAGAACGAGCTTGGCGTTGAGGTCGAGCGCAAGCGCATCGAGCTCAACCGCGCCATCAAGACCTCCGGCCTGCACACCATCAAGGTGAGCCTGTACCGCGAGATCGCTGCCGAGCTTCACCTCCAGGTCGGCAAGCCGGCCGTCGAGGAGGTTGCCGAGGAGGCTCCCGAGTCTGAGGTCGCCGAGACCGAGGCTGCCGAGGAGACCGCCGAGGCTGCCGAGTAGGCTTCACGCCCACTTAGGCAAAGACAGGCTGTTTGAGCTTGCGAGGACCCGTGACGTTGCGTCGCGGGTCCTTTTTTATTGTTGCTTTGCAATCGACAATCAATGGGTTTCTACCTGCGCAAACCAGCGCCTCTTTTGCGTCGATGAGAGATGGCAGCTCTACTCGCATCTGCGTACCGAACTAATTGTTTGTCGTTGATAGCCCTACCTAGCTGCAGTTTTGCTCGAAATCCTATGAATGCCGCTGAATACCTGACAACGGGGAAAGTTCAACTGAGTGGTATTCGTGGGACATCGCATGATGTTGAAAACCGCTCGCCACATTTTTCAAAAATGTTGAAAAGTGTGAAAACTCGCATTTGCCGTGGTAGTTTGCGTGGGCTTTTGAAAACCCGCAGGTACATGCTTTCTTGCGCCAATGCTTGAGATGTGCCCGTCACCACCGCATCTCTTGCGCTGGGCGGGGATTCGTCTGGCACAAGAGCAACCATGCGCCATCCGTGCGCCGAGCGTCATGAGCTAAGATTATCAATCGCTATAATCGCTCGCTTGTTTGGGAGGCACCATGGACGAGATCGTGTACGACGCCGCACCGTCGCCGATGGCCCTTGCCTCCATCAAGACGATGCCCTCTCATCCGGACGCAGAGCGCTCGGTTCTCTCTGCGATGATGCTCTCGCCGGAGGTTCTCGAGAGCGCGCTTGTTGAACTCTCTGAGGTCGATTTCTTCGTAGATGCCAATCGCATCGTGTTTGCGGCCATGCGCACGATGTTCGAACGCGGCATCGCGCTCGACCCCATCTCGCTTGCAGACTACCTCACCTCTAACGAGCAGCTCGACCGTGCCGGCGGCATCCAGTCCCTGGCCCGCCTCGGCGAGGACTCGTTTGCCATCGCCAGCTGGAAGCACCACGCGGACATGCTTCACAGGGACGCCACCCTGCGCCTCATGATCGATGCGTCCGCAAAGATCGCCAACCTCGCCGCGAACGCGCCCGAGGACACCAAGGAAGTCGTGGAGACGGCCGAGAAGATGCTTCTCGACGTCACGAACCGTGACATCAAGACGTCCTATGTGAGGCTCGAGGACGCAATGGTGACGCTCTACGACGAGCTCGGGCGTCTCAGCCAGCAGGATGGCGAGACCGTGGGCATCCAGACGGGCTTCCCTGCCATGGACCGCATGTTCCTTGGACTGCGAGCCGGTCAGATGATCGTCGTCGGCGCCCGACCGGGCGTGGGCAAGACGTCGTTCGCCCTGAACCTCGCCGTGCAGATGGCGCAGTCCGGTGCCACGGTGTGCTTCTTCTCGCTCGAGATGAGCGTCGAGGAGGTGGCACAGCGTCTGCTGTCCACCTACTCGATGGTTCCGCTGCAGGCCATCCGCTCGGGCAAGATCGCGCCCGAGAGCTGGGACCAGATCCTGTCTGCCACGCAGGACCTCTCAAACCTCGACATCCTTATCGACGACACGCCCGGTACCACCGTGACCGAGATCCGTGCCAAGGCCCGCCGCATGCTGCGCAACAAGGAGAAGGGCGTCGTGATTCTCGACTACCTGCAGCTCGTCTCCCCGCCGCCCAGCAAGCGCGCCGACTCCCGTGCCACCGAGGTCTCCGAGATGAGCCGTGGCATCAAGATCATGGCCAAGGACCTCGGCATCCCCGTCATTGCCCTGTCGCAGCTCTCCCGTAAGAACGAGGAGCGCACCGGTCAGCGCGGCAAGCGCCCGCAGCTCTCTGACCTTCGCGAATCGGGCTCCATCGAGCAGGACGCAGATATCGTCATCCTGCTCGATCGCTCCATGACGGAGGAGGAGGGTTCCCGCGAGGACAGACCGGACTACGGCATCACGGAGTTCGTGGTCGCAAAGAACCGTTCGGGTCCGCTGGGAATCATCGACATGGCGTTCTTTGCCGAGAAGACCAAGTTCATGGAAGTCGACATGCACCACGACGACGTCTAAGGCTGGGCCGTCATCCCGAGTGGGTGGCGGTCCTTTCGTTTTCCGTCCTCACCCGCGACGATGCGGTTTCGGTGCGGCCGTTGGCGTATACTCAAATGGTTTGCTAAGCCGTAAGAGAAGGAGCTCTTCATGCCGGCATCTGTTCTGGTGGGAACCCAGTGGGGCGACGAGGGCAAGGGTAAGATCACCGACCTCATCTCTGGTGACTTCGACGTGGTCTGTCGCTACGGCGGCGGTGCCAACGCCGGCCACTCGGTAGTTGCCAATGGCCACCACCTCGCACTTCACCAGATTCCGTCTGGCATCGTCCATGAGGACGTTCTTTCCATCATCGGCAATGGCTGCATTGTTGATCCCGTGGTCGTCCTCGAGGAGCTCGAGCACCTCAAGGGTGAGGGTCTCACCTGCAAGGGTCTGCGCATCTCCGGCAACGCCCACGTCGTCATGCCGTGGCACAAGGACCTCGACGGAGCGCACGAGCAGAAGCTTGGCAAGAACAACATCGGCACCACGAAGCGCGGCATCGGCCCCTGCTACATGGACAAGATGAATCGCACGGGCATTCGCATGCAGGACATGCTTGACGACGACACCTTCCGCGAGAAGGTCGAGGCGTCGCTGGCCTACCAGAACCCCATCCTCGAGAAGGTCTACGAGCTGCCCACCTACTCCGTTGACGCCGTGTGCGAGGAGTTCCTCGGCTATGCCGAGCAGCTGCGTCCCTACATCATCGAGAGCGGCAAGCTCCTCAACGAGGAACTCGCCGAGGGCAAGAATGTGCTGTTCGAGGGTGCCCAGGCCACGATGCTCGACATCGACCACGGCACCTACCCGTTCGTGACCTCCTCCAACTGCACCGCTGGCGGTGCCGTCACTGGCTCGGGCGTTGGTCCCACCAACATCGAGCGCGTCCTCGGCGTTGCCAAGGCCTACCTCACGCGCGTGGGGTCCGGCCCGTTCCCCACGGAGCTCAGCCTTGACGAGGGCGTGGGCAAGTACCTGCTCGAGACGGGCCACGAGTACGGCGTGACCACGGGCCGCAAGCGCCGCTGTGGCTGGTATGACGCCGTGGTGACCAAGTACGCCGCGCAGGTCAACGGCCTCACCGACCTTGCCATCACCAAGCTCGACGTGCTCACGGGCCTGGACACCATCAAGGTCTGCACCGCCTACGAGTGCGATGGCGTTGAGTACACGGTTGTCCCCGAGCACCGCTCGGTCTTTGACCACGCCAAGCCCAAGTACATCGAGGTTCCTGGCTGGAAGGAAGACATCACCGGTTGCAGGAGCTTCGACGAGCTGCCCAAGGCCGCCCAGGACTACATCGAGCTCATCGAGAAGCTCAGCGGCGTGAAGGTCTCCTTCGTGGCCGTTGGTCCGGACCGCGAGCAGACGATCAACCGCTTCTGGAAGTAAGAACGCGCGTACCCGGCGGGCTCGGCGACATGCCGGGCCCGCCTTTGGTTTTGTGCCTCAGACGTTGCCGCGATGAGACAAGGGGACTGTCCCTTTGTCTCATCCGGTGGCCAGGGGCTAGGATAGACACGTTGGAACGTTGAGCTGAGAACGGGAGCACCAATGGACGCTATCGAGACGATCGACATCCTTCTTCTGGGCGCGGGCGGACGCGAGCACGCGCTGCTTCGCAAGCTTCTCGAGAGCCCGCGCGCGGGCAAGGTTTGGGCGGCACCCGGTAACGGTGGCATTCTCGCCGAGGCCACGCTTGCCGACGTTGACCAGAACAACCCTGTCGAGGTCGCGCGCTTTGCCTCTGAGCACGGCATTGGTCTCGTCGTCATCGGACCCGAGGCCCCGCTCGTGGCTGGCGTGGCCGACGCCGTGCGTGCCGCGGGCATCGCGTGCTTTGGCCCGAGCGGCCAGGCCGCGCAGATGGAGGGCTCCAAGCTCTTTGCCAAGCAGGTCATGGAGCGTGCCGGCGTTCCCACGGCTCGCTACCAGAGCTTCACCGAGGCCGTGCCCGCCGAGGCTTATGTGCGTGAGCTCGCCGGTCCGTGCGTCGTGAAGGCCGATGGCCTTGCCGCCGGCAAGGGCGTCATCGTGGCGCAGACCACCGAGGAGGCTCTCGCCGGAGTCCGCGAGTGCTTCTCGGGCACGTTTGGCGAGGCCGGCCAGACCGTCGTCGTGGAGGAGATGCTCAAGGGCCCCGAGTGCTCGCTTCTCGCGCTCACGGACGGCAAGACGGTGGTTCCGCTCGCGACGTCCCAGGACCACAAGCGCGCCCTCGAGGGTGACCTCGGTCCCAACACGGGCGGCATGGGCGTCTACTCGCCGGTGCCCTTCGTGACGCCGGAGGAGCACGAGGCCATGGTGGAGATCGAGCGCAAGGTCGTGGCCCAGCTCGCAGCGGACGGAATCCCGTACTCCGGTTGCCTGTACGGTGGCTTCATGCTCACGAAGGACGGCCCCAAGGTGCTCGAGTTCAACGCGCGCTTCGGCGACCCCGAGACGCAGGTCGTGCTGCCGCGCATGAAGGCAGACCTTCTCGACGTGTTCCTGCGCTGCGACAATGGCACGCTTGACGAGGCCGATGTGAGCTGGGACGACGACTGGGCCGTCTCCGTCGTGCTCACGAGCGCCGGCTACCCCGGTGCCTACGAGAAGGGCAAGCCCATCACCGGCATCGACGAGGCCGAGAAGCTCGAGGGCGTCACCGTATATCACGCGGGCACCAAGACCATCGCCGGCGAGCTTGTGACCAACGGCGGCCGCGTGCTCAACGTCACGGCCGTTGCCGACACGTTCGAGCACGCCCGCGAGCAGGCCTACCGTGCCTGTGACCTTATCGAGTTCGATGGCAAGACGCTTCGCCACGACATCGGCGCTCGTGCGCTGCGCGGCCGTAGCGCCTGGGAGGTTTAGGTTCGCATGACCCAGAAGGAAACGGACGAGCTCATGGGCACCGTCGAGGCATTCACCTACGACGGCGATCGCGTGAACCACGACCACAAGAGCGGAGAGCCCGAGAGGCGCGGCTTTGTCCGCGGCAACGATGACCCGCGCGACGCCGCGCTGGCCGAGAAGCCCCTCACCGAGGAGACAGCCTGGACGGGACGGATCTTCTCGGTGAGCCGCCTGCACGTGCAGATGCCGGACGGCCGCGAGGCCGTGCGCGACGTGGTGCGCCACCCCGGCGCCGTTGCCATCGTGGCCCTCACGGACGACGGGCACATCTGCCTCGTGCGTCAGTACCGCACGGCGCTCGATCGCGTGACGGTGGAGATTCCCGCCGGCAAGCTCGAACCCGGCGAGGACCCGCTGGCAGCGGCTCACCGCGAGCTCGAAGAGGAGACGGGGTTCACGGCCGACAAGATGGCCTACCTCACCTCCATCGCAAGCTCCGACGGCTTCACGGACGAGGTCATCCACCTCTATATGGCAACGGGCCTCACGTTCACGAGCTCCAACCCCGATGACGACGAGTTCATCAACGTCGACCTTGTGGAGCTCACTGAGCTCGTCGACGCGGTCCTCGACGGCCGTGTCGAGGACGCCAAGACCGTCGTGGGCGCGCTCGCCTGTGACGCCGTGGCCCGCCGCCTTGCCCCAGACGTACCAACCGAGGATTAGCTCAATGCCAGATACCAGCACCAACAGCCGCCCGCGTGGCGGGTCGGCCCCGCATGCCGCGGGTGCGCTGTACCGCAAGTTCCTCTCGTACTACCGCTCGCAGTGGCACCTGTTTGCCGTCGACACCGTTGCCGCCATCGTCATGACGGCGGTTGACCTGGCGTTTCCCATCATCCTGCGCGATCTTACCGGCGGGCTGTTCACCGAGGGTGCGGGTGCCATCATGGGGGCCCTGGGCACGCTCGCGCTCGGTCTTGTCGTCATGTACGCCGTGCGCTATGCCTGTCGTTACTTCGTGGGCTACTGGGGCCACGTCATGGGCGCGCGCATGGAGAGTCACATGCGCCAGGACCTGTTCGACCAGTACGAGCGCTTCAGCTTCTCGTACTTTGACAGGCACAACACCGGTGACCTCATGAGCCGCGTGGTCTCCGACCTGTTCGACATCTGCGAGGCGGCCCACCATGGGCCGGAGTACGCCATCATCTGTGGCATCAAGATCGTGGGCTCGTTTGCGATCCTTGCGACCGTCAACTGGAAGCTCTCCGCCGTGCTTGCCGTCATCACGGCGATCCTGTGGGCGTACAACTCGCGCGCCAACAAACGCATGCGCGCGGTGTTCATGGAGAATCGCACGCGCATCGCAGGCATAAACTCGCAGCTTGAGGACTCGCTCGGCGGCATCCGCATCGTGAAGGGCTTTGCCGCCGAGGACGTGGAGCGCGAGAAGTTCGCCCGCTCAAACGAGGCCTACCTCGAGAGCAAGCAGCGGATGTACCACGTCATGGGTGGCTACCAGGCCATGATCGCGGCCCTCATGGGCGCACTGTTCACCGTGGTCATCGTCTATGGCGGCTACCTCATCGCGGTGGGAGAGATGGTGCCGGCGGACCTCTCCACCTACGCGCTCTACATCACCACGTTCACGGCCGCCATCGAGCAGCTGCTCAACTTCACCGAGACGTTCCAGAAGGCCGAGGCGGGCTTCAAGCGCTTTGACGAGATTCTCGCCACGAAGCCGGACATCCTGGACGCGCCGGGCGCACCTGACATCGACATCACCGAGGGTCACGTGGTCTACTCGGGCGTGCGCTTCTCCTATGACGGGGAGACGGACGTCGTGCGCGGCCTTGACCTGGACATCAAGCCGGGCGAGACGATCGCGCTCGTTGGCCCCTCGGGCGGCGGAAAGTCCACGACCTGCAGCCTGCTGCCGCGCTTCTATGACGTGCGCGAGGGTTCCATCACCATCGACGGCCAGGACGTGCGCGGTGTCACCCAGAAGAGCCTGCGCGAGGCAATCGGCCTGGTGCAGCAGGACGTCTACCTGTTTGACGGCACGATTGGCGAGAACATCGCCTATGGCCGACCCTCGGCAACGCTCGAGGAGATTCGCGAAGCGGCCCGCGCGGCCAACATCGATGCGTTCATCGACGGCCTGCCAGACGGCTACGAGACGCAGGTGGGAGAGCGCGGTGCCAGGCTCTCTGGCGGTCAGAAGCAGCGCATCGCCATCGCGCGCGTGTTTCTCAAGGACCCGAAGATCCTCGTGCTCGACGAGGCAACGAGCGCGCTCGACAACGAGAGCGAGCATGCCGTCCAGGAGTCGCTCTCGCGCCTCGCGGCCGGTCGCACGACGCTCGTGATCGCGCACCGTCTCTCGACCATCCGCGACGCGGACGAGATCGTGACCGTGGACGACGGACAGGTGGTCGAGCGGGGCACGCACGACGAGCTCATGGCGCTGGGTGGCACCTATGCCACCTACTATCGCATGCAGTTCGGCCGCCACGCGTGACGGTTTGCTCGGGTGGCAAACGGCCCCGGCACCATCAGCGCCATTGACACGGTGACAGTTTGACCCCGTCCCCAAG
>ERZ808240.256-NODE-256-length-73515-cov-32.091764_pt1 | contig 73515 bp, 61 predicted proteins | sample MGYA00521084_ERZ808240 | MGnify/ENA primary metagenome ERZ808240 (study PRJEB31516, sample SAMN03275571) | gut metagenome | biome: mammalia-associated habitat; material: feces | host: Papio cynocephalus | place: Kenya | collected 2012-08-06 ...
CAAAGGTAGGAACTTTTTCTGATTCCGCAAATCTTTTTTGAGTTTTTTTTAAAAATTTCACCGCTTCCCTTAAAAACAGCAATTCCGGCTGCGGAGATGGCCCGAAAGCCATTTCCGCAGCCGGAGCTGCTACATTATAAAAGTGTTCTTCTCTACATCATCCCGCCGGCAGGCATTGCAGGAGCTGCTGGAGCCGGTTCCGGAATATCTACGATGCCGCACTCAGTGGTAAGGAACATGCCGGCTACAGAAGCCGCGTTCTCAAGAGCCACACGTGACACCTTGGTAGGGTCAATGACACCGGCTTCGTACATATTTACATACTCACCAGTACGTGCGTTGTATCCGAAATCGTCCTTGCCTTCCTTGATCTTCTGGATGATGACGGCACCGTCTACACCGGCGTTGCTTGCTATCTGGCGGAGAGGCTCCTCGATGGCTTTGGCGACGATGTGTATACCAGTCGTCTCGTCTTCGTTGTCACCCTTAAGGCCTTCAAGAGCGGCTGCGGCACGGATGTATGACACTCCACCGCCAGGAAGGTAACCTTCCTCGACTGCGGCGCGGGTCGCATTGAGCGCATCCTCGACACGGTCTTTCTTCTCTTTCATCTCGACCTCAGTGGTTGCGCCCACATAAAGGACGGCCACGCCACCTGAAAGTTTGCCGAGACGCTCTTTGAGTTTCTCCTTGTCATAGTCTGAAGTGCTGGCCTCGATCTGCTTGCGGATTGACTCCACCCTCTCCTGAATGGCATCCTTGGCACCGGCACCGCCCACGATAGTGGTGTTCTCTTTGGTGATCGTCACCTTCTCGGCCTTGCCGAGCATGTCAGGAGTGGTGTTCTCAAGGGTGAATCCCCTCTCTTCGGAGACTACCACTGCACCTGTAAGGGTGGCTATGTCCTGAAGCATCTCCTTGCGGCGGTCGCCGAAGCCTGGCGCCTTGACGGCGGCAATCTTGAGCGTGCCACGGAGTTTGTTTACTACAAGAGTCGTAAGAGCCTCGCCATCAACATCCTCTGCGATGATGAGCAGTTCTCTGCCTTCGCGGGCAACCGGCTCAAGAATAGGAAGGAGATCCTTCATTGCGGAAATCTTCTTGTCGCAGATGAGTATGGACGGATTGGTGAGATCAGCCTCCATCTTGTCGGAGTTGGTCATGAAGTAAGGTGAGATATAACCGCGGTCGAACTGCATACCCTCAACGACCTTAACTTCAGTCTCGGTGCCTTTGGCCTCTTCAACGGTGATGACTCCATCCTTGCCTACCTTTGACATGGCATCAGCGATGAGTTTGCCGATGTGCACGTCGTTGTTGGCAGACACTGTACCGACCTGCTCAATCTTGGAGTAGTCAGTACCCACCGTCTGGCTGCGCTTCTTGAGATCATCTACCACGACGGCGACGGCCTTGTCGATACCGCGCTTGAGATCCATAGGATTGGCACCTGCGGTGACGTTCTTGATGCCCACGTTGATGATGGCCTGAGCGAGAACAGTCGCGGTAGTCGTACCGTCACCGGCCTGCTCGTTCGTCTTGGAAGCGACTTCCTTGACCATCTGTGCGCCCATATTCTCGAAGCGGTCCTCAAGTTCTACCTCTTTGGCTACGGTCACACCGTCCTTGGTGATCTGAGGAGCACCGAATTTTTTGTCAATCACAACATTGCGGCCTTTAGGTCCAAGAGTGACCTTGACTGCGTTTGCAAGTGAGTCCGCACCGACCTTCATCTTGGAACGGACATCAACATCAAATTTTATTTCTTTTGCCATAATGATTCAATTTTTATGTTACAGAACAGCGAGAATATCGGACTGCTTAACGATAAGATACTTCTTGTCCTCGAAAGTCACCTCGGTGCCGGCATATTTGCCATAGATCACCTGATCCCCGGCCTTGACTTCCATCGGCTCGTCCTTCTTGCCCGGCCCGGCTGCTATAACCGTTCCCTGCTGTGGTTTCTCTTTGGCAGTATCTGGGATATAGATACCGGCCGCTGTCTTGGTCTCGGCCTCTTTAGGCTCGATCAGGACTCTGTCTGCTAATGGTTTGATCATGATGTTATAGTTTTAAATTTTATTCTTTGTCTATCCGGCAACCAGCCGGACGGCCGGTAAGAATCAATGTCCGTGCCAGTGACATTTTGTCAAAGCGGGACAGGCAGTTCAGAAAAGACGGGAGCGGAACTGCCAGAGAACTATTCCGACAGAGACAGAGACATTCAAAGAATGCTTTGAGCCGAACTGCGGAATCTCAAGCGAAAAATCTGACGCGTCAACGACATCCTGACGCACGCCATCCACTTCGTTACCAAAGACAAAAGCATACCTCCCGCCCTTCTCAGGACAGAAGTCCTGCAGAGAGACGGCCTTTTCGGTCTGCTCTATACTTATAATTATATAGCCTTCCTCCTTGAGCCGTCCGATCGCTTGCATGGTGTCATCGAAATGCTCCCACGGGAGGCTGTTCTCCGCCCCGAGGGCTGATTTGTGTATCTCGGCGGATGGCGGGCACGCGCAGATGCCGCAAAGAATGACCCTGTCCACCTTGAAAGCATCACTGCTTCGGAATGCGCTGCCAACGTTGTGCGCGCTGCGTATGTTGTCAAGGACCACGACCGCTCCGGACGGGGGAAGAGATCTGTATTGCTCCGGCTTGACCCGGCCGAGCTCGATATTCTTGAGTTTCCTGTCTGACACGCGGCAAAGGTACTGAAATAATCATTATATTTGCTCCCGTTCAAACACTAAAATATGAAACAGGACATCCAAATAATCGACCTTATCAAAAAGGAGAGGGAACGTCAGGAGTCAGGGCTTGAGCTCATCGCTTCCGAAAACTACGTCACCGAAGAGGTACTGAAGGCCATGGGCTCCATCTGCACCAACAAATACGCGGAAGGCTATCCGGGCAAGCGCTACTACGGCGGCTGCGAAGTGGTGGATCAGATTGAGCAGCTTGCAATCGACCGCCTCAAGACCCTGTACAATGCCGAATGGGCAAATGTGCAGCCGCACTCCGGCGCCCAAGCCAACATGGCAGTGATAATGGCAATCCTCCACCCGGGAGACACCTTCATGGGGCTGGACCTCAGCCAGGGAGGGCATCTGACCCACGGCTCTCCAGTCAACGCCTCTGGCATCCTTTATCATGCCGTAGCATACGGGCTTGACCCCGAGACTGGGCTCGTCGATTATGACAAGATGGAACAGACGGCGCTCGAATGCAAGCCGAAGCTCATCATCGGCGGTGCTTCAGCCTACTCAAGAGAGTGGGACTACGCCAGAATGAGGGAGATCGCAGACAAGGTCGGGGCAATCCTCTGGATTGACATGGCCCATACAGCCGGGCTCATCGCCGCCGGTCTCCTGAAAAACCCTGTAGAATACGCCCATATCGTCACTTCCACCACCCACAAGACACTGCGCGGTCCACGTGGAGGGGTCATCCTCATCGGCAAAGACTTTGATGATCCACAGGGCAGGACGACTCCAAAAGGAGTCGTGAAGAAAATGAGTCAAATCCTTGACTCATCCGTATTCCCGGGAGTACAGGGCGGTCCGCTGGAGCACGTCATCGCAGCCAAGGCGGTAGCATTCTTCGAGGCTCTCCAGCCGGAGTTCAAGGAATATCAAAAGCAGGTAATAGCCAATGCCAAGGCCATGAGCGATGAATTCCTCAAGCGCGGCTATAAGATTGTCAGCGGTGGCACGGACAACCACCTCATGCTCGTTGACCTGAGGGGCAAGTTCGAGCAGCTCACCGGACGCATAGCCGAGACCCAGCTTGAAAGGGCAGGCATCACCGTCAACAAGAATATGGTTCCGTTCGACACACGCTCGCCGTTCCAGACCTCCGGCATCCGCGTCGGCACGCCGGCCATCACCTCAAGAGGGTACGTAGAGAAAGATATGGTGGAGATCGTCGGGCTCATTGATGAGGCTCTCACCTCCTGCGCGGAACATGTGGGTGCACTCAGCCTGAAGAAAGGCGAAGTCCCGACTGCCGAGCAGCAGGCTGAACTCGATGCCCACACCAAGACCCTTGAGGGCATCAAACGCCGCGTCAACCAGATGACGGCAGGTGTGCCGCTCAATAAGTATTAGAGGTCATTTTGACAGATGAGGAAGGCCAGAGTAAATCTGGTCTTCTTTTTTTTGTATATTGCCCTTAACATTCGCGAGGCTTGTCCGTCTATTAGATGACGCGTCAAGAAAACGACAATAAAAACATACGAAATGAAAAAGAAACTGATATTGATAATGCTTATCCTGACTGCCGGTATGGCTCTTTGCCAGGCACAGGACAGCGGGAAGAAAGTCCCACGCAAAGAGATAAATGCCCTCGTCAATGATTTCAGACACTACGACGAGTTCGAGAGCATCAATCTGGGACGGTTCATGACATCGATCATAAGGAAGGCGGGAGCAATGAGCGCCTACGATGATGACATGGACAGGCAGGAAAGGGAACAGACAAAAGCCGCTTTCGATGCCATGAAATCCATCAACGGGATGACAATAGTTGACTATGAAGACTGCAGTCTCAAAGTCAAGGAGAAGTTCAACCGCAGGATGAACAAGCTGCTTGAGGGAGTGGAGTTGTTGATGTCCGCCAAAGATGACGAGGATTCGGTTTATATCTACGGATACGTCACCGGTGACGGAAGCAAAGTCAAGGATCTTGTTCTGTTCTCTCCGGATGACGGAACCCTGCTCTGCCTGTATGGTACAATCGACATGGACAAGATCGGACAGATTGTCGCCACCGCAGAATGACCCCCGAAAGATTCACACAGGACTACCTGCCGCTCAAGGACGACTTGTACAAAGTGGCTTTCTATATCCTGGAATCCTGTCCCGATGCGGAAGACGCAGTGCAGGATCTCTACTTGAAACTCTGGGACGCGAGGGATGCTCTCGACACGATACGGGCTCCAAAAGCATACTGCATCAGCCTGTTGCGCAACATCTGCATCGACCGACTCCGCAGATACCGTCCGGATGGAGAGGAGAAGATACCTCAGAGGGCGGCGGACGACAGCCTTCAGGATGAAAGAATGAATGAACGGCAAAAAATAGAAGCCGCCATAAAACAGATGTCCTCGCTCAGCGACAACGAGCGTATCGTTCTGAAGATGAAAGTCTTTGATGACCTCAGCTACGAAGAAATCCAGAAACGCACAGGCCTCAGCCAGCTCAGCATGAGGGTTCATCTCAGCAACGCGAGAAGAAAAATCAGAAAAGCCATAGAAAGAATATGAAACGCATAGAAGACATAGAAAAACTTGGCCCGGAAGAATTTGAGAAGATTCTGTCTGACAGTTCAGTAAAAGTGCCGGAGAATCTCGGAAAACGGATTGAGGACACGCTCACCGCTGCCCAGACTGTAAAATCCACACGCAGAAGCCCAAGCTGGAAATTCGCCTTAGCCCCCGCCGCAGCGGCCATAGCCGCAGCCCTGATAGTCGGAGTCAACTATCAGAACGCCAACCGGATGCCAGCCGATACCTTCGACGACCCCGCAGCTGCTTATGCGGAAATTGAGAGAACCTTCGGATACATTTCAAGCAAAATCAACACGGGCAGGGAACTGACAGATGCCGCCCTGTCCCAGACCGGCAAGGCATCTCAAATAATGGAAAACATCAACAGGAAATAAAAAATCATCATGAAAAAGATAAGCATAATCGCAACTCTGCTCCTCATCAGTATCGCAGCACTTGCCCAGGACGGGAAATCAATCTACAACAAATACTCAGACGAGAAAAACGTCAGCGCGGTGTATATCTCCCCTTCAATGTTCAGGCTCATGGGGAGCATCCCGGAAATAGACATGCCTGACGGGGACATAAACCTCTCTCCTTATATCAAGGAAATGTCGGGGATGTATCTGATCGACAGCGAAAATCCTAAAATCAACGAAGCCCTTGCAGCAGATGCACAGAAGATGATAAGCAAAGGCAAGTATGAACTCCTCATGGAAGCAAAGGATGACGGTGAACGCGTCCGCATATACATCGTCCCTGAGGGGGAGTTTATAACCAGTTTCGTGATGACCGCCACAGAACCGGATGAATGCGTCTTCATCTCCATCGAAGGCAAACTGCTCCGGAAAGATCTGGAAAAACTTCTCGCAAATGCGATGAAAGACTGACAATCACCGCATAAACATAAGAAACAGAGAGGATGGCCCGTCAAAAGGCCATCCTCTCTGCATTATATTGAAATCACTCGCTAGCTCTGCGCGATGGCGGCCTGCGCCGCTGCGAGGCGTGCGATAGGCACACGGAACGGAGAGCAGCTCACGTAGTCGATGCCTATCTTGCTGAAGAACTTGATGGAGTCAGGATCCCCACCATGCTCACCGCAGACACCGCACTTGAGATCGGCACGTCTCGCACGTCCTGACTGCACACCATACTCGACGAGTTTGCCTACACCCTTGGTGTCGATGGTCTGGAACGGATCAGCATCGAGAATCTTGTGCCCGAGATAGTTGCCCATGAAGGTACCGACATCATCGCGTGAGAAGCCGAATGTCATCTGGGTAAGGTCGTTGGTTCCGAATGAGAAGAACTCAGCGGTACGGGCCATCCTCTCACCGGTCAGGGCCGCACGCGGAATCTCGATCATGGTGCCGAAGTGGTAGTTGATGGTCTGTTCGCAATGAACCTCAACCTCAGCCTTGACACGGTCGCAGATAGCCTTCTGGAAACTGAGCTCACGGGCGGAAACGGTCACAGGGATCATAATCTCCGGCTGCGGGTGATAACCCTCCTTCTGAAGTTCAGCGACAGCAGTGAAAATAGCTCTGTACTGGGTCTCGGCGATGAGCGGATAGGTCACATGCAGACGCACACCGCGAAGTCCCATCATAGGGTTGACCTCGTGGAGGCTCTCTCCCCTCTTTATGACTTCGGAGACACTGATGCCGAGCTCCTTGGCTATCTCCTTCTCTTTCTCCTCCGTCTTAGGCACGAACTCATGCAGAGGCGGATCCAGCAGGCGGAACACCACCGGTTTGCCGTCCATGACACGGAGAGTGCTCTTGACAGAAGCCTTGATGAACGGTTCGAGCTCTTCGAGTGCCTCCTTGCGCTCTGCGTCGGTGTTGCAGAGGATCATCTTGCGCAGCTTGGCAAGAGGTGTCTCGGAATTTTTGCCATAGAACATGTGTTCGATACGGAACAGTCCAATACCTTCTGCACCGAACATCATGGCCTTATGGGCATCCTCAGGAGTGTCGGCATTGGCACGTACCCCGAGACGGCGGTACTTGTCGACAATGTTCATGAACTTGAGGAACACAGGATTCTCGCTCGCATCCATCGTATCAACCTTGGAAGCATACACGACTCCCTTGGAACCGTTGAGGGAGAACCAGTCACCTTCTTTGTATGTCTTGGAATCCTGGCCGAACTTGACAGTCTTCTTGTCAAGGTCGATGATCATGGACTCGCAGCCTACTATGCAGCACTTGCCCCAGCCGCGCGCCACGAGGGCGGCGTGAGAGGTCATTCCTCCACGGGCGGTAAGGATACCGGCAGATGCACGCATGCCCTGGATGTCCTCCGGAGAAGTCTCCTCGCGGACAAGAATCACCTTCTTGCCAGCCTCGGCTGCCTTCATGGCCGCTTCGGAAGTGAACACGAGTGTGCCGACCGCTCCACCTGGAGAGGCGGGGAGTCCGCGGGCCACCATCTTGGCGGCCTTCTCTGATGCTGCGTTGAGAACAGGGTGGAGAATCTCGTCGAGCTGGGCTGGAGAGACTCTCATCACGGCGGTCTTCTCATCAATCATGCCCTCGGAGAGCATATCCATAGCCATCTGGAGGGCGGCAATGCCCGTGCGCTTGCCGATACGGCACTGGAGCATCCACAGTTTGCCTTCCTGGATGGTGAACTCGATGTCCTGCATGTCGTGGAAGTGCATCTCAAGTTTCTTGCGAATAGCGTCAAGTTCGGCGTAAACCTCAGGCATGGCCTTCTCGAGAGAAGGGAGATTTTTGTTGTGCTCGTTCTTGGTGGCTTCGTTGAGCGGGTTCGGGGTACGGATACCGGCCACCACATCCTCACCCTGGGCATTGATTAGCCATTCTCCATAGAACCTGTTGTCACCTGTGGCAGGGTTGCGGGAGAATGCGACTCCAGTGGCTGAAGTGTCTCCCATGTTGCCGAAGACCATGGACTGCACGTTCACAGCGGTGCCCCAGTCATCAGGGATCTTCTCGATCCGGCGGTAAGCGATGGCCCTCTTGCCGTTCCATGACTTGAACACGCCTCCGATGGAGCCCCAGAGCTGCGCCTTGGCACTGTCGGGGAACTCGACTCCAAGCACCTCTTTGACTTTCACTTTGAATTTCTCGCAGAGTTCCTTGAGTTCATCGGCTGTGATCTCCGTATCGGAAGTGTAGCCTTTGGCTTCCTTGAGTTCGGCCATCATCCTGTCGAGCTGCTGGCGTATGCCCTGTCCGTCGGCAGGCTCGATTCCTTCGGCCTTCTCCATCACGACATCAGAATACATCATTATGAGACGCCTGTAGGCGTCATAGACAAAGCGCGGATTGCCCGTCTTTGCAATCATACCCGGGATGGTCTCGGAGCACAGGCCGATATTGAGGATCGTGTCCATCATACCCGGCATGGAGCTCCTGGCACCCGAGCGGCAGCTCACGAGGAGCGGGTCTTTCGGGTCGCCGAATTTCTTTCCCATAAGTTTCTCGGTTGCATTCAGGGCTGCCCTGACCTCCATCTTGAGGTCTTCGGTGTAGCCTCCGCCCAGTTCATAATACTCTGCGCAGCATTCGGTTGTGATGGTGAATCCTGCCGGAACCGGCATGCCGAGCTTGCTCATCTCGGCCAGGTTGGCTCCCTTTCCTCCAAGGAGCTCACGCATCGAGCCGTCACCCTCAGCGGTCTTGCCGCCGAAGCAATAGACTCTTTTCTTCGTTTCAAACATACTTTATAATTCCTAAAAAAACTGTTTTCAATTGACCATGCAAATTTATCACAAATTCCCGACTACAGCAATTTTGCCGCGAGTTCCGACAGCTTGCTCCTTTCCCCCTTGCGCAGGAAGACGTGCTGGAATATACGCTGCCCCGCCATCTTCTCGCCGAGATGCGTCAGTCCGTTGGACCACTGGTCCAGATATGGCTGGTCGATCTGGAAGATGTCTCCGGTGAACACCATCTTCGTCCCCTCCCCGGCCCTGGTGATGATGGTCTTGATCTCGTGCGGGGTGAGGTTCTGGGCTTCGTCAATGATGAAGTAGCACTTGCCCAGGCTGCGGCCCCTGATGTATGCGAGAGGCTCGATGATGAGTTTGTCCTGACTGAGCATGCTTTCGATGCGGAGAGCCTCTCTGGATGAGGGACGGAACTGGGCCTTGATGACGTTGAGATTGTCCATAAGGGGCTGGAGGAACGGGGTCATCTTGGCCTTCTGATCTCCGGGAAGGAACCCGAGTTCCTGGTTTCCGAGCACCACGGCCGGACGCGAGAGGATGATCTGCTCGTAGTCCCGCTCCTGCTCGAGCGCGGCTGCCAGGGCAAGCAAAGTCTTGCCAGTACCGGCCCCTCCCGTAAGGGAGACAAGCTCCACCTTCCGGTTGAGCAGGGCGTCCAGAGCCATCATCTGCTCGTCGTTGCGCGGACGTATGCCGTATGCCTGACGGCTCTTTATCAGCAGCACCCTGCCGCTCCCGGCATCATATCTGGCGCACACAGGTTCACCGGCACCGTTTTCCCAGGTAAACTTGTATAATTGGTTGGGGGCCGGTTCGCTTTTCTGCACCGCTTCGCGCGGAAGTGAGGTCTGCTGGCCGTAGCACAACTCCTGCATCAGCCCGGCTGGGAGGGTCCTGGTCTGGACTTCCTTGAGGGAGTTTTCCACCCGCTGCTCCTCGACCTTGTCGGTCAGATAGTCCTGGACCTCCATGCCTGCGGCCTTGGCCTTGAGACGGAGATTGACATCCTTGGTGACAAGGGCTACAAAGGTCCCGGGATGATGATCACGCACCCACATGGCTGTAGCCAATATCCTGTGGTCGGGAATATCGTCCACAAACATCTGAGAATACTCTTCGCTGAACGGGTGATTAGGCTCCACCTTGACAAGGCCGAGCCCCTTTCCGACAGGCAGACCCTCGCGCCCGAAACTCTTGCCTTCGGTGATACGGTCGATTTCACGCATGAAGCCGCGGGCGTTGTAGGCCAGGGCATCGTTGCCCTTCTTGAACTTGTCAAGTTCCTCGACCACAGCGACCGGGATGACGATGTTGTTGTCCTGGAAATGCTTCAGAGCACGATAGTCGTGCAGGATGACATTGGTATCCAGAACGAATATTTTCGGTTTGCCCATAGTGTTATTATGTTTTAGTCTTCCCCTTCCGCGTTGCGCATCAGGGATTCCAAAATTGTCTGTATTCCCGATTTTTCGGAGTGCTTCACCTCAACTCCGCGGGTCTTGGGGGAAGGGTGGCCCAACGGGAAATAAGCCACATCCTGAAGCAGCAGTTCGGCATCAAGATAGTCGAAATCCGAATCCCGTATCTGCACCACCACGCCCGGCACCTCGGAGAAAAGCACCCTCACGGCATGTTTTTCCTGATAGGAGTGCATCACCGCCGAGATGTCAGCCTCAAGCCCGCAGCTGCCCTCCGCCATCTTGTCGAGAGTGGCCATCAGGCCCCCGTCCCCCACAGAAGCGCCGCTCAGAAGCAGGCCGTCCTCGACAAACTCACGCACAACCTCAAAACAGTCGATAAAACAGTCCGCATCGCTGATGTCAGCGGGAGCCCCTCCGATGCCTGCGGCCTGCGAAAGCAGAGACCCTCCAAGCCGGAAATCAGCAGTGTCAAAGGGTATATATATCACCCAGCTCTCCGGATCCGGAACAAAAGTCCGGCCGCATGCACGGGCCGTTGAGAGCCTGGGGTTCTCTGTGCGGAACGGCTCCTGTATGAAAAAATCTTCATCGGGAATCGGGCCGTCTACCCCCACACGGAATGACAGTTCGCATGTATGTCCTTGCCGAAGAGAGACTCCGGAAAAACTTATTCCCAAAGCATCGGCATAATCGGCGGCAGCCCGCACGGAAGCATAGAAAGAAGCCATCCGGCCCACGCGGTCGTCTGCCCACTTCCAGGACACGGCGGGCTGGAGGTCTCCAAGGCGGAAATGGCCTTTGCGCCAAAGAGCGTCATTAAGAGAAAGAGCCAACCTGAAACGGGTATACGAGTCCATATACGCCTCCGGGATACTGCGGGCCGTCCGCTTCACAAGTCCGAGGCACTCCTGGATGTCCGCAGCGTCAAGGTCGAAGACGCCCACAGCAGGATCTATGGTCTCATCGATTATGCACGGGTGAACGGAGCCGGAATCCGGCGGCAGGACACTTGCACAGACAGGCCGGAGCAGCTGGGAAGGTGTACATTCCTGCTTCACTCCATCGATGACATATTGAGAATACAAAGCCTCAACCGATTTCGACATTGCCAGTTCAGATTAGTATTAGTGCGTAAATTTAGTTAATTTTGGTAAAACAAGAAAATCATGGAATACGATAAGACAAAATATGACAGGCTCATAATGGAGCTTTTCGAAAAACACCCTTCCGTACAGAAGGACGGGTTCACCCCTGGAGCCTATAAGCCCGGCTTGACAGGTATGGAAAGATTCGACAGCGCACTTGGGCAGCCGTGGCGGAAGTACCCGTCCATACACGTGGCAGGCACCAACGGCAAAGGTTCCGTGAGCTCCATGCTCGCAGCCTCGCTCGCGGCATCAGGGCTCAAGGTCGGGCTGTACACCTCTCCGCACCTGATCGATTTCAGGGAGAGGATGAAGATCATTCAGGACGGCAGCTGGTCGATGGTGAGCGGGCAATATGTATGGTACTTCCTCCAGAGCGCGCCGGTGGACGGCCTGTCATTTTTCGAAATCACGACCGGGATGGCCTTCAGCTGGTTCGCACATAAAGAAGTGGACATCGCCGTGATCGAGACCGGTCTTGGCGGCAGGCTGGACAGCACCAACATAATCATCCCGGAACTCAGCATCATCACCAGCATAGGCCTTGACCATTGCGCGATGCTCGGAGACACCCGCGCCAAGATAGCCGCCGAGAAAGCGGGGATCTTCAAGAGCGGAGTCCCTGCGCTTGTCGCCTTACGCGACAGGGAGACCGCCCCGGTGTTCGAGGCGAAAGCCGCCGAGGTACACTGCCCGCTGTTCTTTGCGGACGACTTCCCCGAAGAGGATTTCGGACTTGACCTGCACGGCCCGTATCAGGAGCAGAACCTGCACACCGTACTCGCGGCCCTTGAGATACTGGGGGTTGAGGCGGATAAGGCGGCCATCTCGCAGAGCGGAAAGATCACCGGTTTCCGCGGCCGCTGGGAGAAGCTCTGCGACGCCCCGGAGACAATCTGCGACATCGGACACAACCCGGATGCGCTGCGCATCAACTTCAGCCGCCTCTCAGAGAGCGGACGGCCTCTTTTCATAGTATACGGGATAATGGCAGACAAGGATCTCCGTGCAATCCGCCCGCTTATGCCGGGGCAGGCCAAATATTATCTCGTCGCCCCCGCAATCAGCCGTTCACTTCCGGTGGAGGAGCTGTACCGAATGACGGAAGGGCTTGACAGGCAGACATTCAGCAGCGTGGCGGAAGGCGTCGCGGCTGCAATACGGGATGCCGGGAAAGTTCCAGGCAGCCTAGTCTACGTGGGCGGGAGCAACTTTGTAGTCTCCGAATGCATCTCATATCTGGAAAAAGGAACAAAATGAAACACATAATCTACACCCTCTTACTTGCTATGACAACAATCATGACCACCGGAGCCAGGGACATGGACGATCACAAGCTGACTTCTCTCTGGAACGAATACCGCATCGCGGTGAATGCCGACAGACCCCAGAAGCAGGCGGAAATCCTCGTAAAGATCAAAACCCGGGCGGAGGCGGAACACCTCGTCTGGGACTACTACGATGCCTGCAAAAAAGACGTGCAAGTACGCGCGCAGAGCAACTGGAAATTGCGTGAAGAGCTCAAGGAGCAGATGGACCGGGATCTTGACAGGTTCGGAGAACCGGTAGCCATAATATATGACGGCCGCTACGATCAGGCCGACAGCCTCATTTCTTACATCAGAGCAAACGAGGCCAAGCTCAAATCTTCCTCAAACCCGGAGTTCTGGTCACACGACCCTCTTATCCTCCAGTACACTTATGGGGATGTGCTTGCGCAGCTTCTGTCCAGTGACTATGACTATGCGCTATGGCGCCTTTTCTCCCGGAACGTGGACAACTCGGCAGTCTCGGCGCTCATGCATGAGACTTATGGCGGCACATATCCGCTGGGAGCCCTTGCCCGCTATACGGAACTGGAATCGCGGGAGGAAGAAGATCAGATGCGGGCCCTGGCCTCAGAGCACGATGGCAATGCCGTGGGAATCATGGCGGAAAGCTGGCTGCTCTACAGGCGGTTCAGAAAGATGGAAGACGAGGGCACGGGCAAATCTGAAGATTTCTGCCGGCTGTATGACGACTGTCGGGAGACAAGCAGAAAAGCCACATCCCTGAAGGGTACGGACAAACTGCTCGCCAGCTGCTGCCTTTGGCCGGACACCATCATGAAGAACTTGACAGCCAAAGAAATAAGTTCGTCAATAGAGGATGGAGAAGCCATAATCACGCTCAGCAACCTGAGCAGCGCGACACTGAAGATCAGCAACGGCAAGAAGATAGTGTTCAAGACCCGTATAGACAATCCGGTACAGAGTTTCCATGTCTTCGACACGGTCCGGGTGGCGCTTCCGGGGATGGATGACGGGGATTATGAAATCAGCTGCTACTCCGGGAAAACAAGTTACAACGGCGAGTTCACAAAATATACCCTGTCCATCGCAAGCCGCAACAATTCGGACGGGCTCGGGGTCTATGTGGCTGATTACATTAGCGGCAAGCCGCTGGAGCACTACACTCTCACCCTCCTGTGGAATGACAGTTCCATAGGTCTTGCCGAAATAAGCCAGAACGGATTCACCGCCATTCCAAAAGAACTCTCAGCCAAGATCGGCAACAAAAGGATAGGCTACAGCGTGCAGGCAAGTTACCGGGACAGCAATGGCCTCCTGCACAAAAGCAACAAACACCGGATAACGGCTGAGAGCATCTTCGACAGCGACTTCGATGACGAGGCCGAAATCACTGAAGAAGAGACGCATTGCATAATCCTCACCGACCGCTCGGCATTCAGGCCCGATGAAACGGTGCAGTTCAAGACCATCCTGTACAACGGGGCACATGAATACAAAGCCGCCGATGCCGGGATACAGCTGACAGCAGTCCTCTACGACGCCGAAAACAAGGAAATCAGCCGCCGGAGCCTTGTGACCGGAGAATACGGCAGCGCCGCCGGGGAATTCATCCTTGAAAAGAGGCCCCGGGGCGGGCTATATTCAGTCTCCATACTCCAGGGCGAAAAACATCTGTGCAGCACATCCGTGCTGGTGGACGAATTCGTGACGCCGAGTTTCACCCTCAACTGGGACAAGGACGGCAGATTCTACCTGCCGGGAGACGGGGTCAGCATCAAAGGCAACATCAAAGCCTATTCGGGCCACAAACTCGGGGAAGTCAAGGCCGGCTATACCATAAGCCGCTACGGCTCCATCGTCGAAAAAGGCACGCTAGCCCCTGACCAGGACGGAAGATTCGAGATAAAATTCAGAGCCGACGCCGAGGGATGGTCAAACTATGCCATTACCGTCAAGATCAGCGATGCCACGGGTGAAACACTTGAATTCACCCGCAGCCTCAACGTAAGATCTTCCCTCAATGCCACTGCAACCATAAACGGCACATCCAAGGGAAGTTTCACAATCAAAGGCCAGAATTCTGACGGACGCATAATAAGTACGGACAAGCTCAGTTTCACCATCAAGTGTGGCGGCAAGGATGGAGAAATCACCCATCCGTCAATGGATTGCGGCTACACACTGACCCGGAACGGCAAGACCGTATCATCTGGGGCCGTACTGGCCGGGCAAGCAGTCGATGTGAAGTTGGACGAGCCCGGCCTCTATCTCCTCGACACACGCTGCAGCGCGATCTCAGACAACGGGAAAAAAGTCGAGGATCTCGACCACACCGTAATCCTTTATGCCCCGGACTCCGACAATGCCCTCCATGATGAGCTCACCAGCTTCTTCAAGGAGCCGTCTACGGATTCTCTTGATCTGCAGATCGGTTCAACCTGCGGCCCGGTCTGGGCTATAGCGGAGCTGTATGGCAACGGCCGCACACTTCTCGACAGACAGGCAGTGAAATTTGAAGGCATCAAAGGAGAGGAAGGTTCACTGAAGACAATCCATTTTGCACGAAAGACAGAGTACCCTTCGGAGCTCAGCATCAAGGTGCTGTGGTTCAAGGACAAGACCAGCTACAGTTATAGCCGGGACATCAGGCAGGAAAAACGGGAGCACAGTTTCCCTCTGAGTTTCAGCCGTTTCCTTGACACCACAGCCCCGGGCACAAAGTACACATTTGAAATCACCACCCTGCCGGGAGTGGAGTGCGCGGCCACCATCTTCGATGCCTCCACAGAGACGCTGCGCGCAAACAGGTGGAATCCTGTAAGAGCTGCCGTCGGATATACGCGGGATGTCGTTTTCAGGATCACCCCGGGCAGCTATGGCGACAGTTTCGGGTATATGGTGCGCGGATACGGAAGAAGAGGCGTGGCAATGAACTACGATATGGCAGCCCCGATGATGTCCAAGGCCATGAGCACCAACGCAGCCGATGACTTGGCGGAAGAGGCAGCCTCAACAGACGGAGAAGCCGTCACAGTACGCGAGAATTTCGCGAACACCGTGGCCTGGGAGCCGTTCCTGCGTTCGGACAAAGACGGGAAGATTGAGTTCAGCTTCCGCAACTCCGACAAGCTCTCGACATACTATGTGCAGCTGTTCGCCCACGACAGACAGATGCACAACAACGTGCTGCGAGCCGAGATGACGGTGACCATCCCGGTAAAGGTCTCCCTTGTGGAGCCGCTTTTCCTGTACGACGGGGACCGCTATGTGGCCAGAGTGAGCGTATCCAACAGCAGTGATTCATGTGTCAAGGGAAAGATCTCAATCAAACTATTTGACAGCAAGGATTACAGGAACGGAAAGGAGACCGCTTCCCGGAGCGGTTCTCTGGAGATTCCGGCAGGAAGAAACGCCAGCTTCGAGTGTCCTGTCAACATCCGCGGTCTGGAGAATCTGGGGATTCTGGCAAGTTTCACCCCCGACTCTGCCGGATCGGGGTCGGACGCGGTGTTCGTCAGCACTCCGGTCTACCCGGCCGTGCAGACCATCACCGAGACACACTCGGCCCTCCTGAAGGCCGGGGCTGACAGAGACTCTCTCATCCGTTCTCTCCGTAAGGAATTTGTCAACTCTGACGGTTCAGCCGCTTCACTGACAGAGATCAGCATTCTCCAGATGCTGCGGGATGCCATCCCGGCTCTTGCCGCACCATCATCTGATGATGTCCTGAGCCTGAGCGAAGCCCTGTATGCCGACCATCTGCTGACAAAACTCCCGGACACGATCCGTCTGGAGGACAGCGCGAGAGAAGAAATTGCCGGCAAGATCCTCGCGGCGCGCAATCCTGACGGTGGCTTCGGCTGGTTCAAGGGGATGAGTTCTTCGCCAGTAGTCACCGCCACCCTGCTCGAAAGGCTCTCCGGGATGGAAGACGGATGCCCGGAAAAGTTGAGGCAGACCCTGTCTGGAGCGGTCAGGTTTCTCGACAGGTCGTACCTCACAGACAATTTCCGGCCGCTGTGGTGCGGAGGTCTGAGTCTAGAACAATACCTGTATGTAAGGTCGCTCTTCCCCGAGGTGAAACCGGATACGGACGGAGCGACGGACTTGAAAGAATTCCGCAAGGCGGCCAAAGACTATCTTGTCCCTTCCGGAGAGCGCGGCCTGAACGGACTCATCCTGTCCAAAGCACGCAGAATCAAGACTTTGAAAGCCCTGCTTGACAGGGATGGCGGAGAGAGCCTTGCAGATTTCTTCGGAGTCAAGGCCTTCACCTCCCTCAGACTGCGCAAGTCTCTGGAAAAAGACATCATTTCCCTTACAGAATACGCCCAGCCTCACAAGAGCGGAGGGATGTATTATCCTAATGCCGTGATGCCGTGGCGGGGTCTGCTCGAGAGCGAACTCTACGCCCACTCACTGCTATGCGACCTTCTCACAGAATGCGGACAGGACAGCATAGTCGAGGGCATCAGACTATGGATCATGGTGCAGAAAGAGACACAGCAATGGGATAACGACCCGGCATACATTGAAGCGCTAGCGTCCGTGCTCAAAGGAAGCGGACAAACACTCCAGACCAAAGTCATAGCCTTGAATCTCAGCATCAGCCGACCTTTCGCCAAAGTCAAGGCCACAGGCAACGGATTCACTGTCAGCAGAGAATACCGCCGCGACGGCAAGCTCCTCAAGGAAGGCGACATTCTGCATATCGGAGACAAGATCAGCGTCACCTATAATATATGGAATGAAGAGAACCGCAGCTTCGTCAAGCTGACAGCTCCGAGATGCGCTGCATTCCGGCCGGTAGAGCAGAAATCCGGACACTACGGTTGGGCGGCACGGCCTCTGAGCATCGAGGGATGGGTCAACTTCATCCCGCAAGGCTACCGCAGCGTGCTCGCCGACAGGACGGAATACTGGTTCGACAGTTATCCGGAAGAGAAGACAAGCGTCACTGAAGACTTCTTCGTGACACAGGAAGGCACATTCCAGACTCCGTCAGTGGAGATCGAATCCCTCTATGCTCCGCACTACAGGGCCAACAGCAAGGCTTCGGAACCGCTTCAGATCAACTCCACGTCTGAAGCGGCTATCCAGCCCTGACGGCCATCAGGGAGTTCGACATTGCGCCAGCCTCCGACAGAATCAAGGACCTTGACCTTGGTCCCCTCGTGGAGGATGAACAGATCCTTGGAAGAATCCGATGACGGGGAGCTCTTTACCGGGCTCACGGCACGCACCACTATGGCGCCGTCCTCACGGAAGTAGTCCCTGCGCTGACCGGCAGCCATGCTGATGGAAAGAACGCAGAGAAGAAGCGACACTATGCCTGCGGCAAAGCCGGCCTTGCGTGCCGCGGAATTTCTTCCAAGCAGAAAAAGGAGCACCAGAACAAGAGTCACGGCAAAGAAGACAATGCCGGCCCAGGCCCATACGTCCGAAGGCAGAAGCCGGCTCAGATTCCTGGCCCACACGCCAAGGAAGAACTCCGGCACACTTTCTATCTTGTCCTGGAGCAATGAACGGACAAACTCAAGGTTGTATCTCGCATCGGCATCGGACGGGTCAAGACGGAGGGCCCGCTCATAATTGAGTATCGCGTGCGCAAGGTCATCCTCCCTGTAGCAGGCGTTGCCGAGGTTGAAATAAAGTTCAGGAGACTCAAGTCCCATCTCAAGGATTCCGTTCCAGGCTCTTTCAGCACCAGGCCAGTCTTCCTTGTCATAAGCCGCAGCCCCTGCTGTCCACAATGAATCGGCCTCAGCCTTGCCAGGCACTGCGCCCGCAGAGCCGGCAGGCAGAACGGTGAGAAGTGCAGCGACGACCGCCGCACCAGCCGCATTGCGGCCCCTATGCTTGCTTCTGTTCATACATCCATCTATTTCAGATATCACCCTCACAGCCTTGTCATATTGCGACTGCACCTCCTGGACCTGGTCTGCAGGAGCATAACGGGCATATTCACATGCATCGAGCAGAGACACATAATCAGCGGCAAGCTCTTCGGACACTCCGTTCTCAACCAGTTTCGCGGAGATGTTCTCCTTGCTCATGTCGGAGATGTCCATATTGAGTTTGTCTGAGACATAGCCGAAAAGCGCCTTGTGCAGCTCCTCGTAAAATGCCGTGTAGAGGTTCTTTTTAAGGAAATCCTCACTGAGCGCGAGGCGCTTTCTGGCCATCTTGTTGGCCGCCCGGTTCTTGGATCCCGCCACATCGGCCTTGAGGGCAGCGGAGCGGAGAAGAAGGAAATAGGTGGCCGCAGATGCAAGAGCAAGCAAAGCGAGAATTATGAAAAACGCCCCGGATCCGACAAAGAATGTCCCGGCCCGGCGCAAAGACGGACGATGTGTGGATATATAGCGTATATCGCTGCCGATATTGCGGACATCCTTTCCAGAAGGCGCACGCACGATCTGTCCGGAAGACTCCCCTGAGGATGTCTGGGCACTGCCCTTCGCGACCTTTACAGGCAGGGCCGGTGTCTTGAGGGTCACATATTTACCGGAAGACATGTCATAGTAACTGTACTCCACCGGAGCAATCGTGAAGTCTCCGTGGCTGCGCGGGATGAAAGGATACTCGAACTGCTTTCCTCCCTGCACATCGGACGTCTTCACGTCATAGACTTCGAAATCCGGGGGGAAACTTACCTTCGGAGCTTCCAGAAGGGCGACATTGCCTTTGCCCCTGACAGTGATGACAAGCGACGCGGCATCATGGGTCTTCAGAGAATCGCGGGAGAGGGACGCGGAGATGGTGAACTGACCGACCCCGCCGCCGAAGGTGGCGGGCGCTCCCGCCGGGAGCGCGCTGACCGTCACGGTCAGCGGGTCGGTCGTCACCCTCTTGCGGATCGTCTGATAGTCATCCATGAAGAAATCATCGAATATGCTCCCCGTGGACTGCTTCTGCGTCCTCACATTGACAAGGCAGACAAGCTCCGCCGGGGAGATCCTTATTTCACCGGCTTTCTGCGGAATGAGTGTCCAGCTGCGGAGCACCGCTGAATTGTAAATCTTGTCGTCGAGACTTTCGCGTTTGAACTCGATGTTGGATGGGGCCTGCACCTCCTGACTCCAGAACCCGTTGAAATCAGGGAACTTGGCATTCTCGAATCCCGTAATGTTCACTCTCTGATAGAGTTTCAAAGTGGCTGTCACAGGTTCTCCCACCATGAGCCTGCGCTTGCTGAGCGTCAGCCGGAGGAACATGTCGTCAGGGCTGACACTGCCGGAGGACTGCGCCGCGCCGCCATCCTGTCCGCCGGAAGACGCGGAGCCGCTGCCTTGCGGCCTGGCCCCGTCGGATACCACCTCGACCTCCGGCATGTCTGAATTGTAGTTCTTTCCTTTGACCTTGACCTGCGCCGCCTGAAGACGGAAATGTCCGGTCTTTTTCGGCATGAGGATATATGTGTAAGTGGTCTGGGATGTCTTGCTCTTGTGTCCGTTTACTATGGACACTGACGAAGAGCGGCCTTTCTGCGGCCCCCATACGAGCTGGAAATCATCTCCGGCACTCCATTCGAAATCCGATGGAGAGTCCTCACCGGAAATCACGAAAGTCACATTGAACTGCTCATTGACCCCGACGATATTCGGGGCCTGCACCTTTATTGTAGGCTGGGCTGCGGCCAGAACTGCCGACAGCAGAGCCGCCACCACTGAAATCAAATTTCTCATCATCACCAATTCTTCTCCTTTTGTCTTGACTGCAACAGGGCCGCCTTCTCTTTCTCCACCTTGCTCCGGGTCTCATCCTCCTTGGCCTGAACGGCCTTCAGCATCTGCTGGGCCTGCTGAGGCGAGATGCCCTCCTGAGGCTGCTGCCCGCCGTTGTCCTGCCCGGGCTGTTCCTGTTTCCCATTATTGTCCTTATTGCCGTTCTGATCCTGGTTCTGGTTTTTATCCTGATCCTTGTCCTGGTTCTGGTCTCCGCCCTGCTGGTTCTGCTGGTTCTGCTGGTTCTGCTGGTTCTGGAGCATCTTCTTGGCATAGATGTAATTTTCCTTGGCATCCATGTCATCGGGATCGAGCAACAGGGCTTCCCTGAAAGACTTCACTGCTGCCGCGTAGTCCTTTTTCTTAAGAGCCACGTCCCCGGAATTGAAATACACGCTCGCCGGTGCGCCCTCCGCAGAGATTGACGCCAGAGCTTTCCCAGCTCCGTCATAATCTTCCTGACGATACAGGGATGATGCCAGGTTGTACTGCGCCTTCATGGAAGTGGAATCCTTGAGGACAGCCTTGCGGTAGTCGATCTCAGCCTGCTTGAACTCCCCCTTGCGGAACTTGCGGTTGCCGGCCCTGACATCATGCCTGTCAGCCTGCCCCGCCGCTGCAAAGGCAAGAGACAGTAAGGAAAGCACCATGAAAAACTTCTTCAATCGTCCATTCATCAGAACAACCTCCTTTTTGGCCTTCTCTCGCCCACGAGCATCTCCAGCATAAACAGCAGGAGAGCCGCAGCGAAAAAATACATATACTGCTCGTCATATTCCTCGAACACGACAGAATTGAACCTCTCGTCTTCAAGCTTGTTGATATCTTCAATTACCGGATTGAGACCGAACTCCTCATTGCCGGCACGCACATAGGCCCCGCCCCCGGCAGCCGCAATCTTCTTGAGCTCCGGTTCGTCGAGCCGCGACACGACAATCTGCCCGTCCTTGTCCTTGAGGAGCTCTCCGTCGATCTTGAGAGGCTGCCCGTCCGGAGTGCCTACGCCTATGGTGTAGACCTTTATCCCGGTCTCATTTGCTTCACGTGCAGCCGCCACGGCATCATCCTCATGATTTTCTCCGTCCGTGATCACTATTATGGCCCGGCTTCTCTCGCTCTGCGCACTGAAACTCTTGGCTGCCGTGCGTATGGCATCTCCGATGGCTGTACCCTGCACCGGCACCGAATGAGTGTCTATGGAGCCCAGAAACATCTTTGCCGACACGTAATCCGTAGTGACAGGCAACTGCACGAACGAGGTTCCCGCAAAGATCACCAGCCCTATCCTGTCCCCCTGAAGACGGTCCACAAGCTTCGAGATCGCGAGTTTGGCACGCGACAGCCTGTCTGGAGAATAATCTTGTGCAAGCATGGAATTGGACACGTCAAGACATATCACTATTTCGGCACCCTTCGTCTCCCTCTCCACCAGTTTCGCACCCAGCAGAGGACGCGAAAGCCCTATGCTGAAACTGGCGAATGCGAGGGAGAAAAGCACCATGCGCCACCATCCCTTGGACGGAGACCACGACGGCATCAGCTCCCTGACAAGGGCCTCCTGCCCGAAAGCACGCAGTCTGCGGCGCCGGAAAAACCTCACGAGAGCATAGCCCAGAGGGAAGAGCGGCACGAGCAGAAGCAGCCATAGATATATAGGTTGAGCAAAATACAGCATTACGGCAACCTCCTCAACATTAGTCCTATAAGCAATTCAAGGATAAGGCACACAAGGGCGGCTACGGCATAGCGTCCGAAAAGCTCCTTATAGACGGGAAAACTGTCCACTGTGGTGCGGGCCGTCTCCATCTTGTTGATTTCAGAGTAGATTTCTGCAAGTTTAGTGTTGTCAGTAGCCCTGAAATAGCGGCCTCCCGTTGCCTGCGCGACCTGCTTAAGCAGATCCTCATCTATCTCGACCGGCATGTTGCGCACCTCCACACCCCAAGGGGTCATCACCGGGTAAGGGGCTGTGCCATTGGCCCCGACACCTATCGTGTATACACGTATCCCGTAAGTCTTGGCTATCTCGGCAGCGGTCATCGGAGCGATCTCCCCCCTGTTGTTGACACCGTCCGTAAGCAGTATCACCACACGGCTCGGGGCATCGGAGTCCATCATCCTGGCCACGGCTGTGGCAAGCCCGTTGCCTATTGCCGTGCCGTCCTCTATGAGATCTGTCTGGACCTCTTTCATAAGATTAATCAAGGTGGCACGGTCAGTTGTCAGAGGACACTGGGTGTAACTTTCCCCGGCAAACACAACTATGCCCATACGGTCGGAGGGCCTCTGGGATATGAACTCTATGGCTATGTCCTTGGCCGCAGAAAGCCTGTCGGGAGTGAAGTCCCGCGCAAGCATACTCGTGGACACGTCCATGGCAAGCACTATGTCAATACCCTCTGTATCACGCTTCTCAACCTCAGTGGAGGAACGCGGGCGCGCCATGGCCACGATTATCAGTGACAATGCAGCTACCCGAAGCGCAAAAGGCGCATGTCTGACCAGAGAAAGCACAGTCCTGCCGCCACTCAACCACGGCTCAGCCTTGGACACCCTCAGGTGAGGGCGGAGTTCCTTAAGTTCGATATAGACATATCGCGCCACAAGCAACACCGGCAGCAGGAGCAGCCAGAGAAGATAGGGATACTCAAAGTACATCCTCTTTGCGCCCCTCCTCCGGCTCCGTACGATATGTCGACGTGACGAAACGCACGGCCACAGGCAACGCTGCGGCATTCTGCTCATCCGTGGCTATAAGCTTGGCGAATTTGACGAAATCCGCCCTCTCGAAAAGCTGCTGCAGCTCCGAATACAGCTCAGGGGTGATGTCCTTCTCCTTTTTCAATGCGCCGAACAGTTCGGAGGTGGTCATCTCCGGTGCATCCACTCCGAACCTCTCCTCCATATAGTCCTTGAGGGCATCCGTGATCCCTGAATAGAAAGCCTTCTGCTTCTCCGGCGCCCAGAAAGCGTTGCCCCTGAACTTGTCAAGGCGGCGCAGGGCCACGATATGCGCGGGGTCGTCACTGTGAGCCGGTCCCTCAGAGGAACGCCTGCGCCTTACGTTGATAAGGCTCACCACAAGTATCACCAAAGCGGCGACAAGCCAGAAAGCGGCAAGCCACGGGACTATCTCCTTGAACGTCAATGGATAACCCATTTGTCCCTTTATGTCATGCGGCACAAAAGTCGCGGTGTCCACCGGCATTGTCATGACCTCCAGAGCCGGGGCTTCAAACAAAAGCGTGTCTACCTTGCCCGTGGCATCAATGCGTTGCACCGCGATTTGCGGGAGAGTATATTCCCCCTCTTCAAAAGGGGCTATGATGATGCTTCCCTGAACCTGCATCCCTGAAGAAGACCTCGCCAGAGTGTCGAGCTTCCAGTTGCGGACCAGAGTGAGCGTATCGTTCGATGCCCGGCTGAAATCCTGCAGGGCGAGCGAAGTCCCCGGCTTGACTCCCTCAAGCCGGAACCCGTATTCAAGTTGGTCGGCGACAAGGACTGAATCCCTCGGAGCCAACGGCTTAAGATAAGCCTGCCCGGAGGGGACCACATCCAGCATCGCGGCCAATATCAGAGTCAACAACCTCATCTGCGTGAAAACAATGCCATGAGCCCCTTGACATAGTCGGAGTCCGTGGCAATATCTACATTGTCAATACCATATTTGTTGAACAGGGCGTTTTCCTTCTGCGCAAGAGAGGAGAACCAGGAAGAATAGGCTTCCCGGACCTTGCGGCTGTCCGTGTTGATCCAGGCTGCCCTGCCGGTCTCGCTGTCCTTTATGTGCACAAGGCCCATGGCCGGGATTGTCCTTTCCCTCGGATCGTGAACCTTGATGACGCTCAGATCGTGCCTGCCCGCCACCACTTTAAGTCCCTCTTCGTACCGCGGCGCCGCATTCCCGTCCACATCAAGGAGATCGCTGAGCAGGAAAGCCGTGCACTTCTTCTTCAGAGCGTTGGTCAGATAGCGCAGGGCACCTGTGATGTCAGTCCCGTCCGAAGAAGGCTGGAGCTCAAGCATCTCCCTTATCACGCGGAGCAGGTGGGTACGCCCTTTGCGCGGCGGAATGAACTTCTCCACCTTGTCGGAGAAGAACAGCACCCCGACCTTGTCGTTGTTGAGGAGTGCGCTGTACGTCAGCACAGCCGCGATCTCAGCTATCATGTCACGTTTGGTCTGCACCGCCGTCCCGAAAAGTCCGGAGCGGCTGACATCCACAAGGAGCACGACCGTCAGCTCACGCTCCTCCTCGAACACCTTGACGTAAGGAGCACGCAGACGGGCCGTGACATTCCAGTCCATCGAACGGACATCGTCCCCCCACTGGTACTCACGTACCTCGCTGAACGCCATGCCGCGGCCCTTGAAGGCCGAATGGTATTCACCCGCGAATATCTGGTGGGACAGCGCCTTGGTCCGGATCTCGATCTTGCGGACCTTCCCGAGCAGGTCCGAAGTTGTGTTATGGGACAATGACGGCATTGATGATCTGCTCGATAATCTGCTCCGGCACGACATTCTCGGCCTCGGCCTCATAAGTGAGCCCTATCCTGTGGCGGAGCACCTCAGGACATACAGCACGCACATCCTCCGGGATCACATATCCGCGCCTCTTGATGAACGCGTAAGCCTTGGAGGCCATGGACAGGCTGATGCTGGCACGCGGGGACGCGCCATAAGAAATCAACCCTTTGAGCTGGCTGAGCCCGTAATCCTCAGGACGGCGTGTAGCATAGACTATGTCCACTATGTACCTCTCTATCTTTTCATCCATGTACACCTCGCGCACGACCTCCCTCGCGCGGATGATGTCCTGCGGGCCGACCACCTTTGAAGGCTGGGGGAACTCCCCGCTGTTGTTCATCCTCACGATGAGCCTCTCCTCCTCGCGGCTCGGGTAATCGACCACTACCTTGAGCATGAAGCGGTCCACCTGTGCCTCCGGCAGAGGGTACGTGCCCTCCTGCTCAATCGGGTTCTGGGTCGCCATCACCAGGAACGGCTCCGGAAGCGGATAGGTCTGGTCACCTATGGTCACCTGACGCTCCTGCATGGCCTCGAGCAGGGCAGCCTGCACCTTTGCCGGCGCTCTGTTGATCTCGTCCGCGAGCACGAAGTTCGCGAAGATTGGGCCTTTGTGTACCTCGAAAGCCTCTTCCTTCTGGGAGTATATCAATGTTCCTGTCACATCGGCAGGCAACAGGTCCGGGGTGAACTGGATGCGGTTGAACTTGGCATCGACCGCCTTTGCCAGCGTACTGATAGCCAAAGTCTTGGCAAGTCCCGGAACACCTTCGAGCAGAATGTGCCCGTCGGCCAGCAGGGCTATGAGAAGATTCTCCACAAGATGCTTCTGCCCCACTATCACCTTGCCCATCTCCAGGGAAAGCATATCCACGAACCCGCTTTCCTTCTGGATGCGGTCGTTGAGCTCCCTGATGTTTACACTTTCCATATATTTATCTATTTTTGCACTCGTTATGCGTTATTCCATCATGCTTTCCTATTGCGGCGAAGCCTTCTGCGGCTGGCAGATCCAGCCATCCGACCCGAGCATCCAGAACGCACTTCAGACCGCGCTGAAGACACTGCTTCGGCGGGAGACAACCGTCACCGGTACAGGGCGCACGGACACCGGGGTGAACGCGGTGGGATACACGGCCCACTTCGACGCTCCCCAGGGGCTTGACGCAAGGCATCTGGTCTGCAAATTGAATGCCATCCTGCCGGACGGAATAGCCGTACTCTCAATCAGTCCCGAAGACGGGGCATTCCACGCCAGGTTCGATGCCGCGAGGAGGGAATACACCTACTTCCTGCACCGCTGCAAAGACCCTTTCGTGGAGAGGTTCTCCTGCATGTACACCTTTCCGGACATGGATTTCGACAGGATGAACAGCGCCGCCGCCCTCCTTGTGGGCACGCACGACTTCAGCTGCTTCGAAAAGAGCGGAACAGATGTGAAGACATCAATCTGCACGGTGGGAGAGGCCTTCTGGAGACCTTACACCCCTACCGTCTCCGCCTTCGGGATAGAAAAGGGTGCCGAGGGCATGTATTGGCAGTTCCGCATCAGCGCGGACCGATTCCTGCGTAACATGGTCAGGGCCATAGTCGGCACGCTTCTCGAAGTCGGCCGGGGAAAAAGGAGCGTGCAGGACTTCACCTCGCTGATCCTCAACCCCGACCCGTGCCGGGAGAAGTGCAGCAGGAGGTCCTCAGCCGGACAGAGCGTCCCCGGACATGCGCTGTTCCTGTCAAGCGTCGATTATCATCGGTAATCCGAAAAATTGGCTTATATTTGTAGTAAATTCAGATACGTATGCTTTTCAATTTGCTCCAGACAGACATCGCGGAAGCGGTCCCCGCACCGCAGGAGATGTCTTACTCTCTTATCGAGATGGCCGCCAAGGGCGGTCCGCTCATGTGGGTGCTGCTCGCCCTCTCCATCATAGCCATCTACATATTCGGAAAGAAATGGTGGCAGATACGCCAGGCGGGCAAACTGGACAAGGATTTCATGAACGACATCCGTGACTACATCCATGAGGGCAAGATAAAATCCGCAAGGACCCTCTGCACCAAATATGACACTCCCGTGGCAAGGATGGTAGAGACCGGACTCGCGCACATCGGCAAGCCCATGGCAGACATCCAGTCAGCCGTGGAGAACACCGGCAACATGGAAGTGGCCAAGCTTGAGGCGAGCCTGCCTTACCTCGCCACAATTTCCGGAGGCGCGCCTATGATCGGATTCCTCGGCACGGTGCTCGGCATGGTACAGGCATTCTTCAACATGTCCAACGCCGGCAACAACATCGACATCACCCTGCTCTCAGGAGGTATCTACACCGCCATGATCACCACAGTCGGAGGACTTATCGTGGGCATTCTGGCCTACTTCGGATACAACTTCCTCTCCGCCAAGGTGTCAAGCCTGGTGTACAACATGGAGAACGCCACCATCCAGCTGATGGATGCCCTTGAGGACCCGTCAGCCGCTAACAGGGAGGCAAGATAATGGCACTCAGAAGAATCACAAAAGCGGACCCGAACTTCTCGATGTCCTCCATGACGGACATCGTGTTCCTCCTGCTTATATTCTTCCTCGTGACCTCCACGCTGGTCAACCCCAACGCGCTCAAGCTCCTGCTACCCAAGAGCACGGGGCAAGTAGGAGCCAAGGCCACCGCAAGCGTGTCCATAAAGGACTGGGGAGACGACCGTTACACATTCCATGTCAACGGCAGCCAGACACCCGTCCCGCTCTCTGAAGTGGAGGACGAGCTCGTGGGCCTGCTGCAGAACGAAGAAGATCCCACCTTCGCGATCTACTCTGACGAGAGCGTCCCTGTGGGAGAGGTCGTGCAGGTCATGAACATAGCCAAGCGCAACCATTATAAAGTGATATTGGCCACACAGGCTGAATGATGAGAGATAGGAGAGACAGCAGTCCAGGCGATGACCGCCGTGCCGCCATTACGGGCTTGTGCCTGACAGTGGCCGTACATGCCGTCGCGCTCACGCTTGTCTCATTCACAGGCCTGAAATACATCTATCCGCCGCCGGAAGAGAAGACGATGCTCATCGATTTCTCGGAGGATACGGAAGTGCCTGTGCAGGAATACAAGGGCTCAGCCCCGAGATCGCAGGAGCCGGACAGGACAAAGCCGGTGAACCTCGTGCAGAAAAGCGAGTCTCCGCAGGTCTCCGACAGGCAGAACCTCACCCCTCAGACAAAACCGGACAACTTTGGAGATGTGCCCACGGGCACTCCGGACACCCCGAAAGAACCCGAACTCGATCCGAGGGCGGCATTTCCGGGGATGGCGAAGAAAGACACGACCCTCACCGCAGACCACGCCGCAGACAGGAGCTCGGACAAATACAAGTCCGGGCAGAGCGACGGCAACACGGGAAAAGGAAGGACAGACGGCAAGCCGAACGCGCACCTTCGCGGCCGCAACACGGTAGGAAACATACCGCGGCCGGCCTACAATGTGCAGGAAAGCGGCACAGTCGTTGTAGATATATGGGTGGATAACTACGGCAACGTGGTTAAAGCCGTGCCGGGAGGCGACGGTACCACTGTTTTAAACAAGGCTCTCCACGCAGCCGCAAGAAACGCAGCGATGCAGACTCATTTCAACATGAGCACAGATGCGCCTGCCATGCAGGAGGGTAGAATAACTTATTATTTTAATCTTAAGTAGTGATGGACCAGTTTACAAAGGAAGGCCGGAAACTTAGACCAAGAAAAGCAGTTGCACAGAATCAGGACCGCTCCAATTTCGAAAAGGTCGAATTCAATTTCGGTGAACAGCAGCACAGCGAGAACGCAGGCGAGGCTCAGCGCAGCTATGGTGAACGCAGGCCGCGCCAGTTCGGCGAAAACAGAGGCTACGGTGAGAACCGTGGCGGACATTATGACAGCCGCGGCAGTTACGCAGACCGCAAGCCGCGCCAATATGGCGAGAACCGAGGTGGATACGGTGAGGGCCGCAGCAATTACGGAGACCGCTCGTCAGGCGAGAGAAGAAGCTTCGGGGACAGTTATGGCGACCGCCGACCACGTCAGTTCGGCGAGAACCGTGGCGGACATTATGACAGCCGCGGCAGTTACGCAGACCGCAAGCCGCGCCAGTATGGCGAGAACCGCGGAGGTTATGGCGAGGGCCGCAGCAATTACGGAGACAGGCCGTCCGGCGAAAGAAGAAGCTACGGCGAGAACCGTGGAGGCTACTCTGACCGCAGGCCGCGCCAATATGGCGAGAACCGCGGTGGATACGGAGAGAACCGCCAGGAAGGCGGAAGGCCGTCATTCGGAGGAGACCGCAGGCCGCGTCCGGCAGGTGGCAGGCCTTCATTCGGAGGGCAGGACCGCTTCGGCAAGAAGCCGTTCGGCGCAAAGAAGGGCGGGAAGAAAGGCCCGAAGCCGGTATCACATTTCAACAAGGAAACGAGCGAGGGCATCAACAGGATGCTGGAGCGCCGCCCTATAGTCAACGGCAACGAAGCCACGGAAGCATTCGATTCTCCGGTAAAGGACGTTGTACGTCTCAACAAGTTCATTGCCAATTCAGGCGTATGCTCACGCCGTGAGGCGGACACCCTCATACAGGCGGGGGTCGTGACAGTCAACGGTGAAGTCGTCACCGAACTCGGCACCAAGGTCAACACCCAGACAGACGACATCCGCTTCAACGGCGAGAGGCTCAAGGGAGAAGAGAAGGTCTACATCATAATGAACAAGCCGAAAGGGTTTGTCACCACAGCCAGCGACCCTCATGCCGAAAAGACCGTAATCGACCTGATCAAAGGCTGCTCAGCCCGCGTATACCCTGTAGGACGTCTGGACAAGAACACCACCGGTGTCCTCCTCCTCACCAACGACGGGGAGATTGCTGAAAGGCTCACCCACCCTGCCTACGACAAGAAGAAAATCTACCAGGTCGCCCTTGACAGGGAGCTTGCACAGGAAGACTTCGACAAGATCCTCAGCGGGGTCACCCTTTCGGACGGCGAGGTGAAGGCCGATGAGCTCGAGTACATCGACCCTAACGACAAGCGCAAGCTCGGCATCGAGATCCACTCTGGCAAAAACAGGGTGGTACGCCGCATCTTCGAGTCCCTCGGCTATTCTGTAAAAGCCCTCGACCGCGTATACTTCGCGGGGCTCACCAAGAAAGGCCTCAAGAAAGGCGAATGGAGGTATCTCACCGAAGGTGAGGCCAACATCCTGAAAATGGGAGCATACGTATAATGGCTCACCGCTCTGGATTCGTAAACATAATAGGTAATCCGAATGTCGGGAAGTCCACGCTGATGAACGCCCTGGTGGGGGAAAAACTCTCCATCGTGACGGCCAAGGCGCAGACCACCCGGCACAGGATTATGGGCATAGTCAACGGAGAGGACTGGCAGATCGTCTACTCCGACACCCCGGGCATACTCAAGCCCGGCTACAGGCTTCAGGAAAACATGATGAAGTTTGTGGACGGGGCTTTGGGCGATGCCGACATCATCCTCTATGTCACGGACACGGTGGAGACCGCCGACAAGAACGCGGATTACATAGAGAGGCTCGGGCGTATCGACTGCCCTGTCATCGTGGTGCTCAACAAGATAGACCTCAGCTCCCAGGAGAAAGTCCTGGGGCTGATGGACTATTGGAAAAAACAGCTCCCCGGAGCGATTGTCATACCCGTCTCGGCGCAGGAGAGGTTCAACCTCGACAGCGTGCTTGAGGCGGTCAAAGAAAGGCTGCCGGAGTGCCCTCCATGGTTTGACAAGGACGCTTTCACTGACAAGAACCTCCGTTTCTTCGCCTCGGAGATCATACGGGAGAAGATCCTGCTCAACTACAAGGAGGAAATCCCCTACTCGTGCGAGGTGGAGATCGAGAGTTTCAAGGAAGGGCCGGAGCGCTACGACATAAGCGCGGTGATCTACGTCATGAGAGAGTCCCAAAAAGGGATCATTATCGGAAAGAAAGGCGCCGCACTCAAGAGGACAGGCACCCAGGCACGCATCGAGATGGAGGACTTCTTCCAGAAGAAAGTCTTCCTGAGCATGTATGTCAAGACGGACCCGGACTGGAGGGAGAGCAGGAAAGAACTGAGAAAATTCGGATACGAGGAGTAAAATACAATGGAAGACGAGAACATCACAACGGAAGAGGAAATCATCGAGGAAGAAGGAGCACCGGTTGAAGACAACGGAGCAGAAAGCGGCAGGTACGACCGGCTGCTGGAGAGGGACGCGCATAAGTTCAAACTCTCCGGGATGTTCAAGGACTGGTATCTTGACTATGCCTCCTACGTAATCCTGCACCGCGCCGTACCGCACATCATAGACGGGCTGAAGCCGGTACAGAGGCGTGTCCTGCACGCGATGTACAAGATGGATGACGGGGCCTATACCAAGGTGGCCAACATCGTCGGTCAGGCCATGCAGTACCATCCCCACGGCGACCAGTCCATCCTCGGTGCACTCGTCCAACTCGGGCAGAAGGGATTCACCGTTGATTGTCAGGGAAACTGGGGCAACATCCTCACCGGCGACTCCAACGCCGCACCTCGATACATCGAGGCCAGGCTGAGCAAGTTTGCCAAGGAAGTCGTGTTCGACCCGAAGGTTACCCGGTGGATGAACTCTTACGACGGGCGCAATCAGGAGCCGACCGAGCTCCCGGTACGATTCCCTCTCCTGCTCGCCCAGGGCACGGAGGGCATCGGAGTAGGACTCGCTTCCAAGATACTCCCCCACAACTTCAACGAACTTCTGGACGCTTCCGTGGCAATTCTGGAAGGACGTGAGTATGAACTGTATCCGGACTTCCCTACCGGCGGTTTCGCCGACTGCAGCAAGTATATGCAGGGCAAGCGCGGCGGCAATGTCAAGGTGCGCGCCCGTATCGAGAAGATCGACAAGAACACCATCGCCATCACCGAGATCCCTTACGGGAAATATACCCGCGACCTGATAGACTCCATCCTCAAGGCCAAGGACAAGGGGAAGATCAAGATCCGCAAGATTGAGGACATGACCACAGACAAGGTGGACATAGTCATCCATCTCCCGAACGACGTATCTCCGGACAAGACCATAGACGCGCTCTACGCTTTCACAGACTGCGAGTACAACATCGCCCCCAATGCCTGCGTCATCAAGGACAACAAGCCGCAGTTCCTCACAGTCCACGATATCTTGGAATACAGCACCTTCCACACCCGGGACATCCTCCTGCAGGAACTCCGCATAAGGATGGGAGAACTGGAGAACGACTGGCATTACACCTCCCTTGAAAGGATATTCTTTGAGAACCGCATCTACAAGGTCCTCGAGCAGGACCAGAAGGACTGGGAGACCCAGATCGGGGACGTGTTCGCCAAGATGAAAGAATATCAGGAACTCCTGCGCCGTGAGATCCTTATGGAGGACATCCTGCGTCTCGTGGAAAAACCGGTCAGGAAGATCTCCAAGTTCGACACCAAGGTGATAGACGAGAAGATCCGCAGCATCGAGGAGGAGATGTCCTCAGTGCAGGAAAACATCGACCACATCGACCGCTACACCATCGACTGGTTCACAACTCTCAAGAAAAAATACGGCAAGGACTTCCCGCGCCGCACCGAACTCGCCGGATTCGAGACCATCACCGCCACCAAGGTGGTCAACAACAACGCACGTCTCCAGGCCAACCTCGCGGAAGGCTTCGTGGGCATCGGTCTCAAGAAAGACGACGGGGGCGAATACATCTGCGACTGTTCCGACCTCTCCGAGGTGATCGTCATCAGCAAGGACGGAAAATACCGCATCACCAAGGTGGAGGACAAGGCCTTCTTCGGCAAGGACCTCCTGTATGTCAACGTCTTCAACCGCGGTGACAACCGTACCATCTACAATGTCATCTACCGCGAGGGCAAGACATCGATCTACTACGCCAAGCGCTTCGCCGTCACATCCGTGACGCGCGACAAGGAGTACGACATCACCACCGGCGAGCCGGGCTCCCAGATAGTCTGGTTCTCCGCCAACCACAACGGGGAGGCCGAGACCGTCCGCGTGCAGCTGCGCCCGCGTCCGAAGCTCAAGAAGACCAGTTTCGAGTACGACTTCTCCACCCTTGCCATCAAGAGCAAAACGGCCCGAGGCAACCTGGTCAGCAAGAACGTCATACAGAAGATCACCCTGCGAAGCAAGGGCGTCAGCACCATAGAAGGAAAGGATATCTGGTTCGATCCTGACATCCAGAAACTCAACGATGACGCCCACGGCCTGTACCTCGGCAAGTTCGAGGCGGACAGTAAGGTGCTTGCTGTGTTCCGTAACGGCACTTTCTATACGACTTCCTACGAACTGGTCAACCGCTACCAGGGTGACCTTCTCCGCATCGAGAAGTTCGACCCTGACAAGACTTTCACCGCCCTGTACTGGGACGGGGAGAGCAAGAGCTTCTATGTCAAGAGGTTCTCATTCGTTGTCAGCGACAACACTCCGCTGAGTTTCATCTCCGACAATCCGAAGTCATATCTGGTCGAGCTGAGCGATGATCTTCATCCTCAGTACGAGATCAGCTGGAAGATGGAGGACAAGCAGCCGGAAGATGTCGATGCGGAAGAGTGGATCGGCAAGAAAGGCTATGCCGCCAAGGGCAAGAAATGCGCCGCCAAGGGCGAGGTCAAATCCGTCCGCTTCATAGAGCCGCTTGTCAAGGAGGACGACACCAAGCCGGAAGAAGACGGACAGGATACTCCGATAGAGCTCGAGATGCCGGACGACTCAGACCTCGGCACCGACGCCCTCCCGGATCTCCAGGACGATGACGAGACCTTCGAGGAGCCTACCCTCTTCTGACAAGGGGGGCTGACTAAAAACGAAGGATGTAATCTTCTCCTTCCTTAAATGCGTTGCAATTTTCAAGATAAGTTTTTGTAGTGTCGAAATTATCACCCGTAAGATTCGCGCTGAATTCGCGTGCTCTAGACATGGCTCTGATAAACACGAATGGGTCACCGCGTCTTGTCAGCCGTCTTAAAGAGTTAAGATAGTCCTCGCGGAATACGGTAGGTATGATAATCTTAGACTGATCAGCGCTGACCATCTCGGCATTCATCATGATACGTGATATTCGTCCGTTACCATCATTAAAAGGGTGAACCTCACTTACCATAAAGAGCATGAAAAGAGCTCGTGCGAAAGGAGACTCAAGAGCCCGGTAGTATTCGTATCCTTTTATCAGGGTTCCTCGAACAAGCCCATAGTCCACGAAATGTGTGTCTCCGGCATGATTGTTCTTTATCTTGAACATCCCTGGATCACGATCAGACCTGGCGGCCATCATGATTCGATGCCTTTCCTGCAGGATCTCTATCAATTCCTCTGCAGAGCTTGGAGTACGCCGCATTTCACGGCGGCTGGATACAATCTGAAATGTTCCCAACACGTCGTGGGAATCTGCATTTCTTGCCGGCATCGGCTGTCCTGTATCAATGATTGTGCGGGCTTCCTCGATTTCGAATTCAGTGCCTTCAATATAGTTGGAGAAGTAGCTTTCAAAGAAAGCGAAGTTCCTGAATTCAGAATTTGTCTGATTGGGCTCATCAATAATCGGGAATATCTCATTGTGCAAAGCCTCAAACAGGACTTTGAACAACTTCACCCTGTCACCATCGTACGGGAGTCCGGTTGCACGGGCGATTGCGCTGTCTGACGTGAGGATATCAGATGGCTTAGTGGACAGCAATGCACCGATTATTCCATTCAATGTCTCAAACTCTTCTGTCATTCCCAGCAGTATCGATATTGATCGCGCCTTGTCTCTGAACTCATTGAGTCCGGCTTCGCCATTTATTTGAAGCACCTTTTCAAGGCTGTTCTCAACAACCTCGCGTGGCAGGCACTTTGAATCACTGCCATTTCTGGCTCGGCCTTTTTGAAGATTCTCAAGAATGCGCCTCTCATTGCTTGCCACAAAGAGATTTCCAATGAACGGTCTGTCATATTCGGTTCCGGCAGGCCCTTCAAGCAGATGAACCTTAACTCCCGGCAAAGAAACAATCTTTGAGTACTTATATGTCAAATAGATGTCTCCATTTTCTGTGGGCTTGAACTCGAATGCGGACCTATGGCTTATGACCGCATTTGGATACAATTGTCCAAGTATATAGAATAGATTCCTTTTCACTATTACTTCGGAATCTTCTTCCATATTTGTCGTATAGGCCTTAGGCGCTATCTTCCTAAGCTTGCCATTCTTCATCATAGCAGTCTTTTTCGCGGTCTCCGTCTTATCGGAAGTCGCCATGATTATCTCGTGGATATTTATCATGCTCCTTGATTTTTTTCCAATAACAATGTCACTGATAACAAAAGTAAGCAATTTTGTCGGATAAGGGGCATCTTTTAGGGTAATTTTGTCGATTAAGAGAGTCTGAAAATTCCACAATTACGCCTTATCTTTGCAGTTATTACATAAAACATGTAACATAATACATGTAACGCATGATATGGAAAAGCTGAAGAACCCATTCGTAACATACGGCTACAAGGGCGCGGAGTATTTCTGTGACAGGAAAAAAGAGACAGACACGAGATGCTTCTACATGGACATAAGCGCGACGAGGAACATGAGCCAGTTCATCCAGCTGATGGCAAAAACGGCTGTTGGGCAAGTCGATACATTCTCCCAAGCGGCATTAAGAAAAATCACGTCATTCTTTTCCAACTTCCGGCCCACAGTTTCATTCGATGAACTGACCGGAATCCCGACTTTCTCCATAGCAGTTGCCCCCGACAGGCAGGAAGAGTCCCTGAAACACATATTTGAATATCTAAAACAGTCTGGAAAGCGGATATATATCGCAATCGATGAATTTCAGCAGATCGCGGAATATCCCGAAAAAGGTGCCGAGGCACTTCTCCGCTCTTACATTCAGTTCCTGCCGAACATCTATTTCATATTCGCCGGCAGCAGCCTGCATCTTATGTCCGAAATGTTTCTGTCCGCAAAGCGTCCGTTTTATCAGAGTTCCCAGATAATGAGCCTTCCCCTCATAGATGTCAAGGAATATAAGGCTTTTGCGAATAAATGGCTGAAACAGGAAGGGATTGAGATAGGTGATGGAGACTTCAGATATCTTTATGACATGGTCGATGGCCAGACATGGTATGTCCAGAGCATCCTCAACCGCCTATATGAGAATGGTGCGAGCATTGACAAGTCCGTCATAGCAGAGATGGTCGAGGACATCATCAACGAGCAGGAGGACGCCTTCATCAATTACTGCAAGTCGCTCACAACCAATCAAGCAGCTCTTCTGTCCGCAATCGCCAAGGAGAAAGGAGTATCGTCAGTGATGTCGCAGGAGTTCATCCGCAAATACAGCCTGCCGGCAGCCAGCAGCGTGGGCATCGCACTCAAAGCCCTGCAGAAGCGCGACTTCGTGCATGAATTCAACGGTAAAATCATCGTATATGACCGGTTCTTCGCCATCTGGTTGCGTCGGGAAACGGCTGGAATCATTGCGTAAATTTGAGTTCTGACTTTACCATGAGTTTTTTGCAATTATAGGAAACATACGTTATATTAGGGGAATATGAACAAGGACTATATATACGCACATCCTACGACCAGAGCAAACGTCAGTAGCGCCATTTCCGAATATTTCAAGACTCAACCGGTATTGAGAGCATGGTTATTCGGCTCATTCGCAAGAGGCGAGGAGACCCCTTTGAGCGATGTCGACATAATCGTTTCCATTGACCGCTCACAACCCGTCGGCTTGAAATTCTTCAGTATGTGGAACGACCTTGAAGAAATTCTTGGCCGGAGTGTAGATCTTGTTGAGGAAGGCACACTTGCCCCTTTTGCTGTGGACAGCGCAAACAAAGACAAACTATTGATATATGAGAGAACCGCTTAAAGACCGAGCAAGGCTCGAACATATTCTTGAGGCAATAGACAATGTCTCAAGTTATACTGACGGCCAGACATTGACCTCGCTAGAATGAGGTATTACGCTGTCGTGAAGAAACTATTACCGAATATCTCTCCCAACTGTCTGGGAATAATCAACCACGACCTTACTCCTCTTCGTAGTCAAGTGGTTCGTTACATTGAGGAGACTGATTGGGTGGAATGGGAGAAAAACGTGGAGGCCGTTGTGGAATCAGCTGTGCACAAGAGTCTCGTCCAGACAGCAAGACGGATGAAATCATCTGGCTATGAGGTGGATGAAATCATCAATATCACAGGCTTGACCATGGATGAGATTGATGAACTCTGATTCCGTGCAATAGCGGACTCAGGTTCATCACACATTTCCAAAAATGCATCTCAGGGAAGATCAGTACCGAAATGTTCATTGTCAGGATGACTTTTGCAAAAGTAATTGCGTAAATTTGAGTTCTTATGACCAAACGTTTTATATTTTTATTGATTGGCTTCATTACTTGCATAAGTCTGTCTGCCCAGCCTGCCCAGTTTATTCTTAGCCAAGAAGACGGGCGCATTACATTTACTGTAGACGAAGTAGACACTCCGAAAGACCATTGCGGTTGGGAGATGACAGGAGACCGATTGGCCTCCGAACTGAACATAAATACAGACGGCGATTTGCTCTCTGACTGGACGTCGGAAATCCTGACCAACAGTTTTGCCGATGTTGATAACCTATATTATATCGGAGAGGATGTCGTATTTCAGATGCTGCTGAAGGCGTGGTGCCAACATCGCCCCGTTGTCTTGACTCCGGATGCCATCTGGCTGATTATCTGCCAACAGTTCAGCCATATTGTGAATGAGAAACCGGAGCAGTACCGAAGCGTGTTGGTGAATCATGAAGGGAAAAAAGAGCTGCAGGTCAAGTCTAATGACCTGTTCTCCGAGCAGGCCGATTGGGAAAGAGTCATAGGCCGCTTCACCGCCGAGATCGACAAGTATACCAACCCAGGTCTGGCAACGACCCTAGTCGCCGATTTCTCCACTACCGGCACGGATGAGCGCATCGCCTCGGAGGTCACGCTGATGAATGTGGTAAAGCCCTATTTTGAGTATTTGGCTGTCTATGTGGTCTGTGGCATTCCCTCCATCACACTGAACGGTACGCCGGACGACTGGCGCAAGGTCTTGGAGAAAACGCGTGCACTAGAGGCATTTGGCATGGGTTGGTGGACCTCGGAGCTGGAGCCCATCCTGCAGGAGTTCGTAAAGGCTGCCGAAGGGCGGCCGGACTACTGGTTTTGGAAAGACATCGTCTGCAAGAGCCGCCCCAGGAAAATCAAAGGGCCTGTCTGTGCAAGACGCCAGCCTAAGCTGACCAAGTTCGACGGATGGTTTCTCAAATTCTTCCCGTACGACAATAAAGGAAAGACACCAAAGAAAGTGGACATCACGCAGACCATGTTGCCGGAAACGGTAGTGGTTCCATTTAAATATCAGGTTGTTGCATTGGATGGCACCGTGTTGGAAGAGACTCCGTTGGAACTCGTTGCCGGCATTGTCGGCGTTCTTGAGGATCCGGATGATTTCACAATGACCCCGAAGATCGGCTGGTTCGTCAGGACGGTCAAGGTGAATAGTCAAAGCCAAAGCACCCGAAAGTAGTGTATCGTCAACACATGCCTATTTCATATTCGCAGGCTGCCAACAGCTGAACATTTCGGTACATAACAGGGGCTATTTCTGTACGGAAGTGTCTCACGAAAGCGTTTGGTACAGCAGAGGGCGGTTTTTTGTACCGAAATGTTTATTGCCCAAATGACTTTTGCAAAAGTGAAAAATGCGCCTAAATTTGCTTTTGCAAAAGCGAATTTCTATTTTTGCCTCTGTAAGAAGGCCGAATTCAACTCGACAGTGTTGCACTGTCGAGTTGAATTCGGCTCATATCACAAGTTATTTTGGACAAAATCAATAAGAAACCTTCGAGCCCCTACCCTCTTCTGACAAGAGGGAAGATCTTCCCGTAGGTGAGCATACGCCAGATCCACTCAAGAGGACCGAAGTTGAAACGGGCTATCCAGAACGAGCTGAAAGCCGCTTGAATCAGATAGATGCCGAAAGCGACCAGTGCCACCAAGGACAAGCCCATGGAAGCCCCCAGACCGAAGCCGATGCCGTAGAAAATCAGCATCCCGAAAACAGACTGGAAGATATAGTTGGTCAGAGCCATTCTGCCGGGAGCCGCAAGAACACGGAAAACTCTCAATCCAGGAAGTCGAAGATGCAGCAGCGAGAGCAGAGCCACATACGCGAAACCGAGAGGATACACTCCCAGACAATAGAGCGCAGCATGCAGGCCCAGCCCATACGGATGGCCGGCAAGACCGCTCCAAGTATATAGAGCCGAGAACGGAAGACCGACGCACAGACCGATGAGGGCAATCTTCCTCAACTGAGGCCTATACGTGGCAAGATCCGCATACAAGCGCCGCCGGCCAGCCCAGAAGCCGATCAGAAACAGCCCGAGCACCTTGAAATACCTGTTTCCGTCAATAAACTCCTGCATCCTCACGAAAGCCCCCTGCACAAGAAACTCAAGAACTTCCTTATAAGACTTGGCATCCCTGAGCCAATAGGCGAAGTTCTCGTCATTTATCCCATAACGGGCGCAATAATCCTGCTGGGTCCTGACCACCGGCGCGGAAAGACTTACCCCAAGGGCATCGGTCAACGTATCCACCGCCACCGGAACAAGCAGCAGCACCCCGGCGCAGCGAAGAATGGCCCTGTCGGAAAGCCTGCTGAAAAGAGGCAGGAGCATGCCCATCAGGGCATAGAGCATAAGGATGTCCCCGCTCCAGATGAACATCAGGTGCAGAAAGCCGATCACCAGCAGCATCAGCATCCTACGGTAAAAAATCATGTAACCGTCAGCCCCGCGCTTCTGTGCGTTGGACAATATTATCGAGAAACCGACACCGAAGAGCAGAGAGAAGATCGTGTAGAACTTCCCGTCAACGAAAATCCCCTGAAGCCAGCGCACCGCCCTGTCAGCACCGGCGGAAGGCATGGAAGCAGCTGCCTCAGAGCTCAAAAAAGTATAGAGCGAAAACTCGGGAAAATTGGCAAGGATGATCCCGAGCAGGGCGAATCCCCTCAGAATATCAAGTATGGCGTAGCGCTCTGACGCCTTGACCGGCATTGCCCCGCTCATATCCTGCAACTGTCTTCGCGCTCCCGCAGATCACGTATGCGCAGCTGGATTGAAGAATTTCCCCGATAGTAGTTCTCCACTATCGTGTAGCAGACATCGAAGGGATTGCCGTCCTTGATGTAATCATAGAAATCCGCCATATTGAATGCAATTGACGGGATCTGATGATATGGCTGCGCCTCCTGGATGAGGTCGAGCTTCATGTGCACCCCGCCGGCCCCGACTTTGCGCCCCGTTCCGGCATCGTAGACATTCTCCGTCTCGAAGACCGGGTTGTGGTTGCCCGGCCCGAACGGCTGGAACTGCTTGAGTATCCGGAAGAACTTCGGGTTGATCTGGGCAAAGTCCAGTTTTGCGTCCACCTCCACCACCGGAGTCGTCATCTCTTTGACAATGTGCCCCTCGACGAAAGCGTCCATCCTGCGGGCGAACTCCCCGAGATTCTCTTCTTTAAGGGTCAGTCCGGCCGCATACATGTGCCCGCCGAAATTCTCCAGCAGGTCGGCACAACTCTCTATGGCCTCGTACAGATCGAAGCCGGAAATGCTCCTTGCCGACCCGGTGACAAAGCCGTTTGACTTGGTCAGCACCACGGTCGGCCGGTAATAGGCCTCCACGAGCCGCGAAGCGACGATCCCCACCACACCCTTGTTCCACTTAGGATTGTAGACTATCGTGGCGTTGGTGCCGCTCAGACATTTGCCGGACTGCACCATTTCAAGCGCCTCCTGGGTGATCTCCCTGTCTATGTTCTTGCGTTCGTTGTTGCTCTCGTTGATCTGCCGTCCTATTGCCATCGCCGCGGCTGAATCCGCCGCAGTGAGGAGTTCCACAGCCATGCGCCCGGACTCCATCCGCCCTGCGGCGTTGATCCGGGGGCCGATCTTGAACACGATGTCGTCCACGGTGATGTGCCCCGGTTCCAGGTTGGACAAGGACACCATGGCCAACAGGCCTTGGCATGGGTTCTCGTTGAGCTGCTTAAGCCCGAAATGGGCAAGGATACGGTTCTCCCCCACCATGGTGACAAGGTCAGAGGCTATGCTCACGACCAGCAGGTCGAGCAGTGGCACCAGGCTCTCGAACGGCACCCCGAACTTCTGGGAATAGGCCTGCACAAGTTTGAATCCCACCCCACAGCCGGAGAGGTCGTCAAACGGATAACTGCAATCCTCCCTCTTGGGATCGAGCACGGCCACGGCCTTCGGGAGCTCAGCTTCCGGCAGATGGTGGTCGCAGATGATGACATCCACTCCCTTGGTGGAGGCGTATTCCACCTTGTCTTTAGCCTTTATACCGCAGTCAAGTGTAATCAGAAGGGTGAAGCCGTTGTCAGCCGCCCAGTCTATCCCCTTGAACGACAAGCCATAACCCTCATCGTAACGGTCAGGGATATAAAAATCCACCGAAGAGGTGAAACGCTTGAGAAACGAATACACGAGCGCCACGGCAGTGGTCCCGTCCACATCGTAGTCCCCATACACAAGAATCTTCTCCCCTGAGGTCACGGCCTCGCGAAGGCGCTCCACGGCGACATCCATGTCCCTCATCAGGAAAGGGTCATGGAGGTTGTCAAGGCTCGGGCGGAAAAAAGATCTGGCCTGCTCGAATGTCTCCACTCCCCGCTGCACAAGCAGGCCGGCAAGCACCTTGTCGATACCCACTTCCGCCGCGAGCCTCTCCACCTTAGCCCTATCGGCCGGCTCCTTTACTATCCACTTGCAGTCCTTAGCCATATCAGAGCAAAGTTAATCATTTATTTCAGAATTTTATAGTACTTTTGCAGCATGGAATATAGTGAACAGGAACTTTTGCGCAGGGAGTCTCTTTCCAAGCTCAGGGAGCTCGGAATCGAGCCTTACCCGGCAGCCGAATACCCGGTCAACGCCACAGCCGCTGAGATCACGGCCGGATACGACCCGGAAAAGAGCAATTACCAGGAAGTTTGCATAGCCGGCAGGCTAATGAGCCGCCGCATAATGGGAGCCGCCTCCTTCGGCGAGCTGCAGGACAGCACGGGGAGAATCCAGATCTATGTCAAGCGCGACGAGATTTGCCCGGGCGAAGACAAGACCATGTACAACACCGTCTGGAAGAAGCTTCTCGACATCGGTGACGTCATCGGCATCAAGGGCTTCGCCTTCATCACCCAGACAGGCCAGCTCAGCGTACACGCCAAGGAGCTGACCCTCCTGAGCAAGTCCCTCAAGGTTCTCCCTATCGTCAAGGAGCAGGACGGGCAGGTATTCGACGCCTTCACCGACCCGGAGCTCCGCTACCGCCAGAGGTACGTGGATCTCATCGTGAACCCGCAGGTAAGGGAAGTCTTTGTCAAGAGGGCCAAGATCATCGCCACGATGAGGCAGTACTTCAACGAGGCCGGATGCCTAGAAGTCGAGACCCCGATCCTGCAGAGCATCCCGGGAGGCGCGACCGCACGCCCGTTCATCACCCACCACAACGCGCTGGACATCCCGCTGTACTTGAGAATCGCCAACGAGCTCTACCTCAAGAGGCTGATCGTCGGCGGATACAACGGCGTATACGAGTTCGCCAAGGACTTCCGCAACGAGGGCATGGACAAGACCCACAACCCGGAGTTCACCTGCATGGAGATATATGTGGCCTACAAGGACTACAACTGGATGATGAAGTTCGTCGAGAAGATGCTCGCCAAGGTATCTGAAGCCGTCAACGGGACCACCGTCGTCAAGATCGGGGACAACGAGGTGGACTTCGGCGGAAGCTACCGCCGCCTGCCTATGCTTGAAGCCATCAAGGAATACGCCGGGGTGGACATCAGCGGCATGGACGAAGACGCTCTCCGCAAGACATGTGCACAGCTCAATGTCAAGACCGAGCCTTCAATGGGCAAAGGCAAGCTCATCGATGCCATATTCGGTGAATATTGCGAGGACAAGCTCATCCAGCCGACATTCGTCACGGACTACCCTGTCGAGATGTCACCTCTGACCAAGCGCCACCGCGACAACCCGGAGCTCACAGAGCGCTTCGAGCTGTTCGTCTGCGGCAAGGAGCTGGCCAACGCCTACTCCGAACTCAACGACCCTATCGATCAGCTCCAGAGATTCGAGGAGCAGGCCAGGCTCAAGAGCAAGGGTGACGACGAGGCCATGTACATCGACATGGACTTCGTGCGCGCCCTCGAATACGGCATGCCGCCGACCTCCGGGATGGGCATGGGAATCGACCGGCTCACCATGTTCATGACCGGCCAGACCACCATCCAGGACGTGCTCTTCTTCCCTCAGATGAAGCCGGAGAAGACCCTCAAGAAAGAAGACAAGAAGTGAGAGAAACCCTCACATCAGCTTCCAATCCGAAGATAAAAAAACTTATCGCGCTGCAGCAGAAAGCCTCTGAGCGGCGCGAAAGTTCTTTATTCGCAGTAGAAGGCCGCCGGGAACTCTCCCGCTGCCTTGAAGCCGGGTACGAGCCGGACACGATATTCATCTGTCCCGAGATCGCAGGTCCCGTCTCCCTGCCGGAATGCCGGATCTGCGAAGTGAGCCGGGAAGTATACGCCAAGATAGCCTGCCGGGAAGGCACCGAGGGAATAATCGCCGAGATCAAAGCCAGACCCCACAGTCTGGACAATCTCCGGCTCAGTGCAAGACCGCTCATAGCTGTGCTTGAAAGCGTCGAGAAGCCAGGCAACATCGGCGCGGTCCTCAGAACCTGCGATGCAGCCGGGGCGGATGCCCTTATAGTATGCGATCCCAGAGCCGATCTGGACAACCCCAACTTGATCCGCGCCTCGCTCGGAGCAGCATTCACGGTACAGACCGCATCATGCAGCAGCGAGGAAGCCATCAATTACCTCAAATCAAGAGGGATACAGATACTCACCGCACAGCTCCAGGACTCCTCCGCCTACTACGACTGCGACATGCGCGGGCCCACCGCCATCGTGATGGGCACCGAATCCACCGGTCTCAGCACACAATGGCGGGAGGCCGCAGACGCACACATCATGATACCTATGCTCGGCAAGGTTGATTCCCTCAACGTCTCGGTGTCCGCCGCCATACTTCTTTACGAATCAGTAAGACAACGCCAAAATGGATAAATTCGGACTCATCGGGCATCCGATCGCCCACTCACTCAGCCCAGCCCTGTTCAGCGCCGCCTACAACGGGAAATACCGGTACGACCTTATCGAGACCCCCGATTTCAACGAGGCATGGGACCGTTTCCTCAAGGAATACAAGGCAATCAATGTCACCGCCCCCTTCAAGGGGGACGCGTTCCGCATGGCTGACTGGAAAAGCCCTGAATGCGAGAGGGTCGGGGCCACCAACCTCTGCCTGCGCACACCCGAAGGCGTCAAGGCCTGGAATTCCGATTACCTTGGGGTCAAAGCCCTTCTTGAGCCGCTCGAACGAGGTAGCGCCGCCGTGATAGGGTTCGGAGGAGCGGGCAAGGCAGCGCTTGCAGCTGCCGAAGATCTTGGATTCGACACGCGGCTCTACCGCCACGACGGCATAGCTGACGGAGTGACGGCTGATGTCATCATCTACACTCTGCCGTCTGCCGTCGACGGAATCGACAAACTTGACTGTCAGCATCTTATAGAGGCAAATTACAAGAATCCCTGCCTTTCGGGACACAAGGGCTACATCCCGGGGACGGCCTGGCATCTCCAGCAGGCAGTGCTCGGCTACGGGATAATGAGCGGAGAGGCCCCGGACATCGAGGCTATGCGAAAAGTGTATCTCTGATCAGTTCCGCCACTTCACGCACGGACTTGCCGGTAGTGTCCACAACCAGCGAAGCCTGGGAATAGAGCGGCTCCCTCATGGCGAACAGTCTGTCCGCATCCTTGAAGAGGGGTCTAGAAGCATCGCTTCCGCCTATACGGGAGCGTATCTCCTCAAGCGAAGTCCTAAGATAGACGCTTTCCGTCCTCTCAAGAAGGATCTTCCGGGAGGCAGGGAAACAGAAAGTGCCTCCGCCAAGCGAGAGCACGGAGGGCTTCCAGATCGACTCGGCCCTGTCCAGAAAGGCCTCCAGGGCCTCAAGTTCCGCCTTGCGGAAAGCCCCCTCTCCTCCGGCACTGAATATGTCCCGGATCGTGCGGCCCTCACGCCTGACTATGACCGAATCCAGATCCGCGAAATGCGCATCCGTCAGTGCAGCCAGCTCACGCCCCACAGTGCTTTTGCCGCAACCCATGAAACCGGTCAAGGCTATGATCCTTTTTTTCATGTCCGAAAGATAGCGAATTTCCTATCGCTTTTAGCGAAAAAAACTGTATCTTGCAGGGATAAATTTTGTTTATATGTCACTTAATAAAGTAATGCTTATCGGTAACGTCGGGAAAGATCCTGAAGTACGTTACCTTGACGGAAATGCCCAGGGCGGGCAGGGAAGGAAAGTCGCCACCTTCACGCTGGCGACAACGGAGAGGTTCAGAGACCGTAATGGAGAGTCCCGGGAAAACACCGAGTGGCACAACATCACAGCCTGGGGACAGCCCGCGGACACAGTGGAGAAATTCGTAAAAAAAGGCACCCAGCTCTATATTGAGGGCAGACTCCGCACAAGGTCATGGACCGACCAGAGCGGCAACAAGAGATATACGACCGAGATCAACGTGGACAACCTCCAGCTCCTCGGACGCAGGGATGCTTCAGACAACGGCACCTATCCGGGAAATCAGGGCAACACATCGCAGGGCGATGGATACCGCCCGAACCCTTATACAGCGGCCGGCCCCCAGCAGAGCGGCGGATACCCGCAGAATTCTTACACGGCGTCTTCCGGTCCGCAGCAGCAATACCCGCGGCCATCACAGCCGGCCCCACAGCCTGTACAGCAGACTCCTGCCGTAGACGACAACCCGGCTGACGACCTTCCATTCTAAAAGACAGGAAAATGGCTGAAAAGATACACAGACTGATGAACGACTCGCCGGTGGCGAGGTGGACAGTGCTCGTGCTCGTGGCGCTGATGATGTTCTTCGCATATATGTTCGTGGACGTGATGTCCCCGCTCAAATCTCTAGTCGAGAGCAAGTTGGGATGGAGCAGCGGAGTTTTCGGCAAATATGCCGCCTCCGAGTACATCCTCAACGTCTGCGGATTCCTCATTATTGCAGGTATCATCCTGGATAAGCTCGGGGTACGTTTCTCCGGCATCCTTTCCGCCGGGCTGATGGTCTTCGGTGCCGCGCTCAAGTTTGTCGCCGTGAGCGACTGGTTCGAGGGCACCGCGTTCTGCCATTGGCTCGACAGCTGGTGGATTGAGATGCCCGGAAGCGCCAAGATGGCATCCCTGGGATTCATGATATTCGGCTGCGGCTGCGAGATGGAAGGCACCAATGTCTCCAAGATTCTCGCCAAGTGGTTTAAAGGCAAGGAGATGGCTCTGGCCATGGGGCTTGAGATGGCAATCGCCCGCCTCGGGGTCTTCGCCGTCATGTGGATCGCCCCGCTCATCTCCGCCAAGTTCGGCGGCTCCATCATGGGTCCGGTAGGATTCTGCGGCGCCCTCCTGATGGTCGGCCTCATCAACTTCATCATCTTCGGAGTGATGGACCGCAAGTTCGACTCCCAGCTCGTTGATGCCGGCCTTGCAACTGCCGAGAAGTCCCCGGAGGACGAGTTCCATGTCAGCGACCTCAAGGCTATCTTCACCAGCAAGATGTTCTGGATAGTCTCGCTGCTATGCGTACTCTACTACAGCGCCATCTTCCCGTTCCAGCGCTATGCGACCAACTTCCTCGAAGAGACTCTGTCCATAGGTGCCGCAGAGGCGGCCAAATTGTTCAGCTGCTTCCCGATACTCGCCATGGTGATGACCCCTCTTCTGGGCATCTTCCTCGATCGTAAAGGCAAGGGGGCATCGATGCTCATGATCGGCTCCGTGATAATGATCGCCTGCCACCTGAGCTTCGCGTTCCTGCTTCCGGCTTTCCCTCAGAAGTGGTTCGCCCTGCTGCTGATCGTTGTCCTCGGGGTCAGCTTCTCTCTCGTGCCGGCTGCGCTATGGCCGTCCGTGCCGAAGATAATCGACGAGAAGATCCTCGGAAGCGCATACTGCCTCATATTCTGGGTCCAGAACATCGGTCTTTGCCTGGTTCCTATGCTCATAGGATCTCTGCGCGAATCCACAGGCAGTTACCTTGTGCCGATGGTCGTATTCTCAAGTTTCGGAGTTCTGGCATTCATCCTGAGCCTCTGCCTCAAGGCCGAGGACAGAAAGAAGGGCTACGGCCTCGAACTTCCTAACATCCAAGAATAAGGATATGCCTGTTCTGACAGGGAAAAAAGCCGGAGCAGGCTCAGCCAGATGGGTGGCGCTTATCTGTCTGATGGTGCCGATGTTCGCTTCGTACTTCTTCGACGACATGTTCTCGACGCTTTCCCAGATATTCCAGCATCCGGAAAGCCTCGAGCTCGGTTGGGACAGCGCGGACTACGGCTTTTACGCCGGAGGATACAGTTTTCTATGCGTCTGCGGAGGGCTGGTCGTATGCGGAGTCCTGCTTGACATTTTCGGCGTAAGGATCATCGGTTCCGTTTTCGTGGGCCTGATGGCCTTGGGCGCCGGCACTGTGCTGTTTGCTCTCAGGTCAGGCCTCGCCCCCGGCACTTCCCTGCTTATCGCATATATAGGCTGCATGATTTTCGGTCTCGGCAGCGAGATCGCCGGGGTCGCGGTGACACGGTCCATAGCCAAGTGGTTCAAAGGCGGCAACGTGGCTTTCGCCATGGGTGCACAGGTGGCGGTCGCCCGTCTGGGCACCGCTGCCGCATTCATCCTGTCCCCTGTGCTCGTGGCACGAAAGGCGGAAGGTGAGATGTACTCTCTCGCCGAGACGGCAAGGCCGGCCCTGTTCGGGCTGTGCCTTATCATGGTCGGTGTGCTGCTGTGGGGTGTTTTCGTGGCGATGGACGCCCGTTTCGACAGGCAGCACGGAGTGCAAAGCGGCAGAGGCGGCGTGAGAGAGGAGGACAAGTTCAAGTTTTCCGATCTGCTCAGACTCCTCTCCAACAAGCGGTTCATAATGGTTTCCCTGCTTTGCGTATTTTTCTACTGCTGCATCATATCATTCAAAAAATTCGGCACCGCGATAGTGATACCGAGATTCGGGATGGATGTAGACAGCGCCAAATGGGTCATCACCATGATTCCTTTCTTCACGGTGGTGTTCACACCCATGTTCGGTGCCCTGGTGGACAAGGCCGGCAAGGCTACGATGTGGATGATCACAGGTTCTGTCCTGGTGCTTGCAGCGCACCTGCTGCTAAGGTTCGCGCCACAGGGTGTCCCGTTCTGGGGATATTTCTCGATTGCCATCCTCGGCATCGGGTACTCTCTCGTGCCTTCGGCAATGTGGCCGTCCGTGCCCAAGATAGTCCCGGAGCGCAACCTCGGCACAGCTTACTCCCTGATATATTGGGTGCAGAACATGGGCATGCTGCTCGTGCCCGTATTCGTAGGCCGTATATTCAAAATATCAGACGGCGTGGAAGCGGCATGTCGCGCGGAACACATATTCATCGCACTCGGGATACTCGCCATAGCGGTAGCTTTCGCCCTGTCCTGCACGTCCCGAAAACATCCGGAACTCGCGCTCGATAAACCAAGCGTCAAATGATGTACGGACTTCTCGACAAAATATCCTCCCCCGCTGACATAAGGGAATTCAGCATCCCGCAGCTCAGACAGTTGTGCTCTGAGATACGGGATTGCATCATAAGGACCTGCGCCGACCACCCCGGGCATCTGGCATCGAGTCTGGGTGCGGTGGAATTAATAGTAGGGGTGCATTATGTGTTCAATACCCCGGACGACAAATTCGTCTTTGATGTAGGGCATCAGGCCTACGCACACAAGCTCCTGACCGGACGGCGCGAGGAATTCTCCACACTCCGCTGCGACGGAGGGATCGGCGGCTTCCCCAGACGCGACGAAAGCGTATATGACTGCTTCGGAGTAGGACACTCCTCCACCTCCATCTCGGCTGCGCTCGGATTTGCAGAGGCGGCACGGCTGCAAGGGCTCAAGCGTAAGGCCATCGCCCTGATAGGAGACGGCGCAATGACTGGTGGTCTGGCCTATGAGGGGCTCAACAACGCGGGAGCGAGCGGGGCCGACCTGCTCGTGCTGCTCAATGACAACAACCAGTCCATCGACAACAACATCGGCGCGATGCACGAGTACCTCCTCAAGATCTCTACCAGCGGCTCATACAACCGCTTCAAGGCACGGATATGGAATCTGCTCGGCGACAATGAGCTCAGGCATTTTCTGCAACGCTGGGTGCGCAGTCTCAAATCATGGTTTGTCAAGAAATCCGGCGGCGACCTATTTGAAGCCTTGGGATTCAGATACTTCGGTCCTATAGACGGCAACGACATAGAAGACGTGGTGGAGACTCTCCGGAAACTCAAGGCCATAGGCGGCCCGCGCATCCTGCACTGCATGACCGTGAAAGGGAAAGGCTTCGCACCGGCGGAAAAAGACCCTGTCAGCTGGCACGCCCCGGGGAAATATGACGCGGACACAGGTGAAAGGCTTGAAGCCGCTCACCCGAGAGCCAGATATCAGGACGTGTTCGGGGAAGTCCTGCTGGAGCTGGCAGGGCTGGATCCGAAAGTCGTCGGAGTGACACCCGCCATGGCCCTGGGCTGCGGGATGAACCGCCTTGCGGCGGAGAGGCCGGGCCAGTTTTTCGATGTCGGCATCGAAGAGGAGCACGCCGTGACCTTCTCCGCCGGTCTTGCCGCCGGAGGGCTCAAACCTTTCTGCAACATCTATTCATCTTTCGCCCAGAGGGCTTATGACCAGGTGGTACACGATGTCGCGCTTCAGAAGCTCCCCGTCGTCCTGTGCCTTGACAGGGCCGGACTCGTGGGAGAAGACGGCGCCACGCATCACGGCGTCCTGGACATCGCCGCATTCCGCTGCGTCCCGGACACCGTCATCAGCGCCCCAAAGGATGAGCGTGAACTCAAGATGCTGATGTACACGGCATGGAAAAACACGTCGGGTCCCTTTATAATAAGGTATCCGAGAGGGATGGGAGAAGGAGCGGCCTGGGAGGATACGTTGTTTGAGGAACTGCCTGTCGGGAAAGCGGAGACGCTTCTGGAAGGAAGCGATGTGGCGCTGATATGTACCGGCCCCGTGACCAACAGGGCTGTGGAGGCGGCAGCGGCATACCCCGGCAAGGTCGGAGTGTATAACTTCCGATACATAAAGCCTCTTGATGAAGAACTGCTCAAGAAGATAGCGATGAAGTATCAGCATATCATCACAGCCGAGGACGGCAGTCTCAAAGGCGGACTTTACGGTGCTGTATGCGAATTTCTGGAGACGGGCGATTATGATGTCAGTGCAGAAGGGCTCGGAGTTCCGGACAGATTCATCCCGCAGGCCAGGCAGTCAGTTCAGCTGCACGGATGCGGACTGGACAGGGAGGGAATCGAAAAAAGATTGAGAATTTATTTTGAAGATAAGAAATAATTCCTATCTTTGCATTCCCAAACTGCGGTTGGGACTTTGAAATAGGCATTGCCGATGTAGCTCAGATGGCCAGAGCACGTGATTTGTAATCTCGGGGTCGTGGGTTCGAATCCCTCCATCGGCTCATCAGTAAATATAAGGGCAAGTACCAGAGTGGCCAAATGGGGCAGACTGTAAATCTGCTGGTTTTACCTTCGGTGGTTCGAATCCATCCTTGCCCACCACTCACGGAAGAGGAGAACGCTTCCAAATAGCGGGGTTCGTATAATGGCTATTATGCCAGCCTTCCAAGCTGGAAATGGGAGTTCGATTCTCCTACCCCGCTCAAATGCCGATGTAGCTCAGGGGTAGAGCGCATCCTTGGTAAGGATGAGGTCATGAGTTCAATTCCCATCATCGGCTCAAACGCCGGTCTAAAAGCCGGCTTGTTTTTGCAACAACTTTTATACGTAATATTATGGCAAAAGAAGTTTTCAAGAGGGATAAACCCCATGTCAACATCGGCACCATCGGCCACGTTGACCACGGCAAGACCACCCTCACCGCTGCTATCACCAAGGTGCTGGCAGAGAAAGGTTTGAGTGAGGTCAAGTCATTCGACCAGATCGACAACGCTCCTGAAGAGAAAGAGCGTGGTATCACCATCAACACTGCACACGTCGAGTATCAGACCCAGAATCGTCACTATGCGCATGTCGATTGCCCGGGCCACGCCGACTATGTGAAGAACATGGTTACCGGTGCCGCTCAGATGGACGGCGCCATCCTCGTAGTTGCAGCAACTGACGGTCCTATGCCTCAGACCAACGAGCACGTGCTTCTCGCAAAGCAGGTTAACGTGCCTAAGATGGTCGTATTCCTCAACAAGGTTGACCTTGTTGACGATGAGGAGATGCTTGATCTCGTCGAGATGGAGGTTCGTGACCTTCTCAACAAGTATGATTTCGACGGCGACAACGCCCCTATCATCCGCGGTTCCGCCCTCGGTGCACTCAACGGAGAGCCGAAGTGGGAGGAGAAGGTGATGGAGCTTATGGATGCTGTGGACTCCTACATTCCGCTTCCTGTACGTGAGAACGAGAAACCGTTCCTCATGCCTATCGAGGACATCTTCTCAATCACCGGACGTGGTACTGTAGTTACCGGACGTATCGAGACCGGCACCATCCATGTCAACGACCCTGCTGAAATCGTAGGATTCAGCGACAAGCCGAAGAGCACCGTTGTGACAGGTGTCGAGATGTTCCGCAAACTCCTCGATCAGGGTGAGGCCGGAGACAACGTAGGTCTTCTCCTCCGCGGTATTGACAAGAAGGATGTAAGGCGTGGCGAGGTTATCGCAAAGCCTGGCACCATCACTCCTCACAAGCACTTCCTCGGACAGATCTACGTCCTCAAGAAGGAAGAGGGTGGCCGTCACACACCGTTCCACAACCACTATCGTCCTCAGTTCTTCATCCGTACACTTGACGTTACCGGAGAGATTACTCTTCCTGCAGGTGTGGACATGGTAATGCCTGGCGATAACGTTGAGATCGATGTCATGCTCATCACTCCTGTAGCCCTCAACGAGAACCTCCGCTTCGCAATCCGCGAGGGTGGACGTACCGTAGGTGCAGGTCAGGTGACCAAGATCCTCGACTAAAAGAAATTCCTGACGGATGCCACATCACCGTGACATCCGTCTTTCACAGGGGAATAGAACAATGGTAGTTCAGCGGTCTCCAAAACCGTCCATGTGGGTTCGATTCCTGCTTCCCCTGCAAATATCAAAGGTTACGATTTGGTAATTGTTTAACAGATGCCGCTTAAACTGCTTCCAACAACGGCATCCATTAAATGTAAAGATGAGAAAGTTTATCAATTACTTCAAAGAGTCTTTCGTAGAGTTGACCAAGAAGACGACTTGGCCAAGTTGGGCGAAGCTGCAAAGCTCCGCGCTTTTGGTCATTGTGACAACCGTCTTGCTGGCCGCTCTTCTCTGGGTTATCGACTTCGCTTTCCAATCTCTGATGACAGGCATCTACACATTGTAATTTTATCGGCTGATTCAGATGGGTGAAATGAAATGGTATGTCCTGCGCACAGCGGGAAGTAAGGAAAAGAAAGCCAAAGAATACCTCGAGAAGGAAATAGAGAGAGTCGGGCTTCAGGATCAGGTCGCTCAGGTGCTTGTCCCGGTAAAGAAAGAGATAGTCACCAAAAACGGCAAGAGGAAGGCGATGGACAAATTGCTTTATCCTGGCTACGTGCTCATCCAGGCGGAACTCAGCCCGATGCTTGAGAATATCATCCGCAACCTTGTGCCCGGTATGTCGGGCTTCCTTACTGAGAAAAAAGCCACTAACGGAACCCAGTTCGAAAGAGTCCCGGTGCCGCTTCGTGACGATGAGGCAGCAAGGATACTCGGAGTTCAGGACGAAAATGCAGACAATGCCGCAGACACATTCGTGGACTACAATGTCGGTGAGTCTGTAAGGATCACCGATGGGCCGTTCAGCGGATTCAGCGGTACAGTGGATGAAATCCTGGAAGACAGGAGCAAAATTAAAGTTATAGTCGAGATCTTCGGGCGCAAGACGCAAGTGGAGCTCAACTTTACACAAGTGACTAAAGAATAACAAAGTATTATGGCAAAAGAAGTTACAGGGTACATCAAGCTGCAGATCAAAGGCGGTGCGGCCAATCCGGCACCTCCAGTGGGACCTGCACTTGGTTCCAAGGGCTTGAACATAATGGATTTCTGCAAGGCTTTCAATGCAGCTACGCAGGGACAGGCGGGCAAGATCCTCCCGGTAGTGATCACCGTCTATTCGGACAAATCCTACACCTTTGAGGTAAAGCAGCCGCCGGTTGCCGTATCCCTCAAGGAAGCTGCCAAGATCAGCACAGCTTCCGGAGAGCCTAACAGGAAGAAGGTCGCAAACATCACCTGGGATCAGGTTAAGACCATCGCCGAGGGCAAGATGCCGGATCTCAACTGCTTCACGCTCGCAGCAGCGATGAGGATGGTTGCAGGGACGGCAAGAAGTATGGGCATCACCGTCAGCGGTGAATTTCCAGAGAACATCTAAAACACACGCGCATTATGAGTAAGTTGACAAAAAACCAGAAGGCAGCGGCGGAGAAGTACGATTCTCAAAAGCTGTACCCGCTCAGTGAAGCGTGCAAAGTGGTGAAAGACATCACTTTCACCAAGTTCGATTCAAGTGTGGAACTTCACACCAACCTCGGTGTTGATCCCCGCAAGGCTAACCAGATGATCCGTGGAGTGGTCACCCTTCCTCACGGGACAGGTAAGGTTGTAAGGGTACTCGCACTCTGCACCCCTGACAAAGAGAACGAGGCAAAGGAAGCAGGAGCGGATTACGTAGGTCTTGAGGAGTATATCGAGAAGATAAAAGGCGGCTGGACCGATGTGGACGTCATCGTCTGCACCCCTTCAGTGATGGCCAAGGTCGGAGCTCTCGGAAAGATCCTCGGGCCGCGCGGTCTCATGCCAAACCCTAAGACCGGCACTGTGACAATGGAGATCGGTGCAGCGGTCAAAGCATCCAAGGGCGGTAAGATCGATTTCAAGGTTGACAAGACCGGTATCGTGCACACAGCCATCGGCAAGGCTTCATTCACTGCGGAGCAGCTCTACGACAACGCAGCAGAGGTGCTCAACGCCATCTCAAAGCTCAAGCCGCAGTCCCTTAAGGGAACATATATGAAGAGCGCCGCAATCTGCTCTACAATGAGCCCAGGCGTGAAAGTTGATCTCAAGGCATTTCTCAACGGTGCTGAGTAAAAATTCAATATTATGAAGAAAGAACTTAAAGGTCAGATTATTGAAAGCATCTCAGCGCAGATAAAGGAGTATCCGAACTTCTACATAACGGATATCTCAGGACTGAATGCTTCACAGACAACCCGTCTCCGCCGCGAGTGCTTCAACGAGGGGGTAGCCCTCAGTGTCGTGAAGAATACCCTCTTCGCACATGTTCTCAACGCACTTGAGAACGAGGAAATCAAAACTCTGGATGAGACATTGACCGGTAATACGGCCATCATGTACACTACCGCTCCTGCAGCGCCGGCAAAGCTCATCAAGAAGCTTCAGCGTGACGGTTTCACCAAACCGGTGATCAAGGGTGCCTATGTACAGGAGTGCGTATTCATCGGAGAGGACAAGCTCGACCAACTCGCAGCGATCAAGACACGGGAAGAACTCATCGGCGACATCATCGGTCTGCTCCAGAGTCCTATCCGCAACATTGTCTCCGCTCTTGAGAACGCTTCAGAGGGAAAGGCAGAAGATGAGAAGATCGGTTCAGCCGCCCCTGCAGCCAAGGAGGCTTCAGCAGAGCAGGCCCAGCCGGAGGCAGCTGAAAAGCCGGCAGAATAATCAGAATAATATCAACAAATCAAATAAGAATATCAATTATGGCAGATGTTAAAGCCCTCGCAGAAGAGTTGGTAAACCTTTCTGTGAAAGACGTACAGGAACTTGCAAAGATCCTCAAGGATGAGTATGGAATCGAGCCTGCAGCCGCTGCAGTTGTAGTAGCAGCTGACGGCGGAGCCGGCGCAGCCGCTGAGGCTGAGCAGACTGAGTTCGACGTGATCCTCAAGTCAGCAGGTCAGGCCAAACTCAACGTCATCAAGGTTGTCAAGAGCGAGCTCGGACTCGGTCTGAAGGAAGCCAAGGACATGGTTGACGGCGCTCCTGCAACAGTCAAAGAGAAAATTTCCAAGGCAGAGGCTGAAGCCCTCAAGGCAGCTCTTGAGGAGGCCGGTGCAGAGGTTGAGATTAAGTAAATCCACCTCTCCCTGCTTTAGGGGACAAACAGGTTTAGAGCCGGGGATAACAGGCTCTAAACCTTTTTTCCGTATTTAAGTTTTTCTCTATTTCCAAGGCAGAATATGTCAAACCAGACCAACAACAAGCGTATAAACTTTGCCACATCCAAAATTCTGGAGTACCCGGATCTTCTGGAGGTGCAGCTGAAGTCGTTCAAGGACTTCTTCCAGCTTGAGACCACCCCGGAAAACAGGAAGAACGAAGGACTGTATCAGGTATTCCAGGAGATTTTCCCGATCGAGGACACGAGGAACAGCTACAAACTTGAGTTTATCGACTACTTTATCGATCCTCCCCAGTATTCCATCGAGGAATGTCTCGACAGAGGCCTGACATACAACGTCCCTCTCAAGGCAAAACTCCGCCTTTCCTGCACGGACACGGAGCACGAAGACTTCGACACGAGAGTCCAGGACGTATATCTTGGCAACATCCCGTACATGACTCCTGCCGGCACATTCGTGATCAACGGCTCGGAGCGTATCATCGTGTCTCAGCTGCACAGGTCACCGGGAGTGTTCTTCGACCAGAGCATGCACGCCAACGGCACAAAGCTCTACTCCGCCAGGATCATCCCATTCAAGGGTTCGTGGATAGAGTTCGCCACAGACATCAACAACGTGATGTATGCCTATATCGACCGCAAGAAGAAGCTTCCGGTCACGACTCTGCTCAGAGCGATAGGCTTCAATTCAGACAAAGACATCATTGACATCTTCAACCTTGCAGACGAAGTCAATGTCACGGAGGCGGAACTTGAGGCCAACAAGGGCCGCAAGCTTGCCAACAACGTGCTCAAGACGAATTTCGAGGATTTCATTGATGAAGACACCGGAGAGGTCACTCCGGTGGAGCGTATCGAGATCATCGTCAAGAGAGGCGAGGTTCTCGATGACAAAACGATAAGCGCCATTCTGCAGTCAGACGAGAAGAGCATCCTCCTCCAGAAGGATGAGGCCAACTCCAATGAATACGCCATCATCTTCAACACGCTCCAGAAAGACCCTACCTACACGGAGATAGAGGCCGTCAACTACATCTACAAACAGCTCCGCAACTCGGAACCGCCTGATGAGAGCACAGCAAGGGACGTGATCGACAAGCTCTTCTTCTCCGAGAAGAGATATGATCTGGGCAATGTCGGACGCTACCGTCTCAACAAGAAGCTCGGCCTTTCCATCGATCCGGACGTGCGCGTGCTCACCAACACCGACATCATCGAGATCATCAAGTATCTCATCCAGCTGATCAACTCCAAGGCCACTGTCGATGATATCGATCACCTGTCAAACCGCCGTGTGCGCACGGTAGGCGAGCAGTTGGCCAACCAGTTCAGCGTCGGCCTCAGCCGTATGGCACGCACCATCAGGGAGAGGATGAATGTCCGCGACAGCGAGCAGTTCAACCCGATCGACCTGATCAATGCCAAGACACTTTCGTCAGTGATCAACTCGTTCTTCGGCACGAGCCAGCTGTCACAGTTCATGGACCAGACCAACCCGCTCGCGGAGATCACCCACAAGAGGCGTCTGTCCGCCCTCGGGCCAGGAGGTCTTAGCAGAGACAGGGCAGGATTCGAGGTCCGGGACGTACACTATACCCATTATGGCCGCCTCTGTCCTATCGAGTCGCCGGAAGGGCCGAACATCGGTCTGATCTCGTCACTGTGCGTATACGCGCGCATAGATGATCTTGGATTCATCGAGACCCCATACCGTGATGTGAAAAACGGCAAGGTTGACCTCAGCCCGGAGGGCTGCCACTACATGAGCGCGGAGGAAGAGGAGGACAAGCTCGTCTCCCTGGCTAATGTGAAGATGGACGATGACGGCAACATCCTCGAAGACCGCATCCAGTGCCGTCTGGAGGCTGACTTCCCTGTGGTGACCAAAGATAAGGTTGACTATATGGACGTTGCCCCGAACCAGATGGCTTCCGTGGCGGCGTCTCTCATCCCGTTCCTCGAGCACGACGACGCACATCGCGCCCTCATGGGGGCCAACATGATGCGTCAGGCAGTTCCACTCCTCAAGCCTGAGTCCCCTATCGTGGGCACCGGACTGGAGGAAAGGGCCTGCGTGGATTCACGCACTCAGGTTGTAGCGAGCCGCGATGGTGAGGTCACATACGTGGATGCCAACGAGATACGTGTAAAATACGAGCGCACCGAAGGTGAAGCATTCGTAAGTTTCCTTCCTGAGGAGACCACGTACAAGATGCCGATCTACCGCAGGACCAACCAGAGCACTACCATCACCCTGAAACCTATCGTAAAGAAGGGAGACAAGGTGGTCAAGGGCCAGGTGCTCACCGAAGGTTACGCGACCCAGAAAGGCGAGCTTGCACTCGGGCGGAACCTCAAAGTGGCTTTCATGCCATGGAAAGGCTACAACTACGAGGACGCGATCGTGCTGTCAGAAGAGATGGTGAAGTGGGACGTGCTCACTTCCGTCCACGTCGATGAATATCTTACCGAGGTGCGCGACACGAAGCGCGGGATGGAGGAGCTCACTTCCGACATTCCTAACGTCAGCGAAGACGCCACCCGTAATCTCAGTGAAAACGGTATCGTACGTGTCGGCGCCCACATCGAGCCGGGCGACATCATGATAGGAAAGATCACCCCTAAGGGCGAGAGCGACCCGTCACCTGAGGAGAAGCTCCTCAAAGCCATCTTCGGAGACAAGGCCGGCGATGTCAAAGATGCGTCCCTCAAGGCGAACCCGTCACTGAGCGGCACCGTCATCAAGACAGCACTCTATACCAAGATCTCCAAGGAGACCGCCCGCAAGGGAGCAGCCAAGAACGACCAGAAGGCAAGGCTGGAGATGCGTCAGGCAGAGTACGACCGCAAGGCCGAGAAACTCTACTCGGACTTCCTGCAGAAGCTCGTAGTCCTCACAAAGAACAAGAAGAGCGCAGGTATCACCGACCTCTACGGGGTCGAGATCCTCGAGAAGGACAAGAAGATCACCACCGAAGTCCTGAAGAGCATCGACTACAACAACATCAACTCCAACAAGTGGACCACCGACAAGGAGGCCAACGACCTGATCCGCGACCTTATCAACAACTACTGCATCGCCATCAAGACAGAGCAGGCCATCTGCAAGCGCGAGATGGACAAGATCAAGATCGGTGACGAGCTCCCTAACGGAGTGATGCAGATCGCGAAAGTCTATATCGCCAAGAAGCGCAAGATCACAGTCGGCGACAAGATGGCCGGCCGTCACGGCAACAAGGGTATCGTCGCCAAGATTGTGCGCCAGGAGGACATGCCGTTCCTCGAGGACGGTACACCTGTGGACATCGTGCTCAACCCTCTCGGCGTGCCGTCACGTATGAACCTCGGCCAGATCTACGAGACAGTGCTCGGATGGGCAGGCTACAGGCTCGGACTGAAGTTCAGCACCCCGATTTTCGACGGCGCCAGCATCGATGAGATCTGCGACTACACCGACAAGGCCGGAGTACCGAAATTCGGCAAGACCCGTCTGCGTGACGGAGGCACCGGAGACTACTTCGACCAGCCGGCCACCGTGGGTGTGATATACATGATCAAACTCGGCCACATGGTCGATGACAAGATGCACGCCCGTTCTATCGGACCTTACTCGCTCATCACACAGCAGCCTCTGGGCGGTAAGTCACAGTTCGGAGGACAGAGGTTCGGAGAGATGGAGGTCTGGGCGCTCGAAGCGTTTGGTGCAGCCAACGCACTCCAGGAGATCCTGACCGTCAAGTCCGACGATGTAGTCGGAAGGTCAAAGACTTACGAAGCCATTGTCAAGGGCGACCCGATCCCGCCTGCAGGTATTCCGGAGTCACTCAATGTGCTCCTCCACGAACTCCGCGGCCTGGGTCTCAAGGTTACTTTGGAATAATCGTTTGAACGAATAACAATATGCCTGCATTCAACAATAAAGACAATAAGATTAAGAGCAACTTCCAGACGATAAGCATCTCGCTTGCATCTCCTGAGGACATCACCGCAAGATCCTGCGGCGAAGTCCTCAAGCCGGAGACCGTCAACTACAGGACATACAAGCCTGAGAGGGACGGACTCTTCTGCGAGAAGATCTTCGGACCGACCAAAGACTACGAGTGCTATTGCGGAAAGTACAAGAGGATCCGCTACCGCGGCATTGTCTGCGACAGGTGCAACGTCGAGGTGACCGAAAAGAAAGTGCGACGCGAGAGGATGGGCCACATCACGCTGACCGTCCCGGTAGCGCACATCTGGTACTTCAAGTCAGCTCCGAACAAGATCTCCGCCCTTCTCGGTCTTCCGGCCAAGAAGCTCGAGTCCGTCATCTACTATGAGAAATATATAGTAGTGAAGCCAGGTGCCGCTGATGTGGACAAGATGACACTCCTCTCTGAGGATGAGTACCTTGACGTCCTGGCACGCATCCCCGGCAACAGCAACCTCCCGGATAACGACGAGAACAAGTTCATCGCAAAGATGGGTGCGGAGGGAATCTATGACCTGCTCAAAGAGATCGATGTGGAGGAGCTCGGAAAACAGCTTCGCGAGAAGATGCTCAAAGAGACTTCCCAGCAGCGCAAGGCTGATCTCCTCAAGAGGCTTCAGGTAGTCAAGTGGTTCCAGGAGTCAAAGGGAATCAACCGTCCGGAGTGGATGGTTATGAAAGTCATCCCGGTGATACCGCCGGATCTGCGTCCGCTCGTGCCTCTTGACGGAGGCCGCTTCGCGACGACGGACCTCAACGACCTCTACAGGCGTGTGATCATCCGCAACAACCGTCTCAAGAGGCTCATCGAGATCAAGGCTCCGGAAGTGATCCTCCGCAACGAGAAGCGAATGCTGCAGGAGGCTGTTGATTCACTCTTCGACAACTCGAAGAAATCATCCGCCGTCAAGAGCGAGTCAAACAGGGCGCTCAAATCCCTGTCCGACTCCCTCAAGGGAAAGCAGGGACGCTTCCGCCAGAACCTCCTCGGAAAACGTGTGGACTACTCCGCCCGTTCCGTCATCGTGGTAGGTCCGGAGCTGAACATGCACGAGTGCGGTCTGCCTAAGTTCATGGCGGCCGAGCTCTACAAGCCGTTCATCATCCGCAAACTCATCGAGCGCGGCATCGTCAAAACCGTAAAGTCTGCCAAGAAAATCGTGGACCGCAAGGATCCTGTGATCTGGGATATCCTCGAGAACGTGATGAAGGGACATCCGGTGCTCCTCAACCGTGCACCTACCCTCCACAGGCTCGGTATCCAGGCTTTCCAGCCACGCATGATAGAGGGCAAGGCCATCCAGCTCCATCCTCTCGCATGTACCGCCTTCAACGCCGACTTCGATGGTGACCAGATGGCGGTGCACCTTCCGCTCGGCAACGCTGCCGTGATGGAGGCGCAACTGCTCATGCTCGGCTCACAGAACATCCTCAACCCTGCCAACGGAGCGCCTATCACCGTGCCTTCACAGGACATGGTGCTCGGACTCTACTACATCACCAAGATCCGTCCTGGCGCAAAGGGCGAGGGGATGAAGTTCTACTCAGCCGAGGAGGTCATCGTGGCCTACAACGAGAAGGCCATTGACATGCACGCCAAGATTTCCGTCCGTCTTCCGGCGGACAAGCAGGACGCCTCAAAGGGCACACAGATGGTGGAGACCACCGCAGGACGTATCATCGTCAACCAGTATGTCCCGGACGAGGTGCCGTATGTCAACGAAGTGCTCGGCAAGAAGTCCCTCAGGAAAATCATCACCGACGTCATCAAACATACGGGCGTGACCCGCACCGCGAAGTTCCTCGATGACATCAAGAACCTCGGATACGATCAGGCGTTCCGCGCCGGCATCTCCTTCAACCTCGGAGACGTGCTCGTCCCTGCGGAGAAGACCTCCCTCGTGGAAGACGCCTACAAGCAGGTGGCCAACATCCGTGACGACTACGACAACGGATTCATCACCAACAACGAGCGATACAACAAGGTCATCGACCTCTGGTCCGCTGTGGACAACAAGCTGACCAAGATCGTGACCAACCAGATTTCAGCCGACCAGCAGGGATTCAACCCTGTCTACATGATGCTTGACTCAGGAGCCCGCGGTTCAACCACACAGATCAAGCAGCTCTGCGGTATGCGTGGACTTATGGCAAAGCCTCAGAAGGCCGGTGCATCGGGAGCGGACATCATCGAGAACCCTATCGTCTCCAACCTTAAGGAGGGAATGACGGTGCTCGAGTACTTCATCTCCACCCACGGAGCCCGTAAGGGTCTGGCTGATACCGCATTGAAGACTGCCGATGCCGGATACCTGACAAGGCGTCTTGTGGACGTGTCACACGATGTGATTATCAACGAGCAGGACTGCGGCACGCTCCGCGGACTGATCGCCACCGCCATCAAGAACAAGGATGAAGTCGTCGAGTCCCTCGGAGAGAGAATCCTCGGACGTACTTCCGTGCACGACATCTTCAACCCTCTCACAGGAGAGCTCATCATCAAGGCCGGTGAGGAGATCCGCGAAAAGGAGGCAGACCTCATCGACTCCCTCCCTATCGAGCAGGTGGAGATCCGTTCCGTGCTGACCTGCGAAAGCCGCAAGGGCGTCTGCGCCAAGTGCTACGGACGCAACCTCGCCACCAGCCGCATGGTCGAAAAGGGTGAAGTGGTCGGTGTCATCGCGGCACAGTCCATCGGCGAGCCTGGTACACAGCTGACACTCCGTACCTTCCACGTCGGAGGTACAGCCTCATCTTCAGCCGCCGATTCATCCATCGAGTCCAAGTACGACGGTATCCTCAAGTTCGAGGAACTCCGTACCATCGAGAGAGTCGCCGACGACGGACGAAAGGAGACGGTGGTCGTGAGCCGCATGGCCGAGCTCCGCATCCTGGATGAAAATACCGGCATCACCTTCTCCCAGTACGACGTGCCTTACGGAGCGGTGCTCTACAAGGGCGACGGCGACAAGGTGAAGAAGGGAGACCTCATCTGCGACTGGGATGCGTACAACGCCACCACCATCGTGGAGACGGCAGGTACTGTTCGCTTCGAGAACATGATCGAGGGCGTGACCTATCAGAAGGAAAGCGCCGACGAGTACTCTGCCAGCACCGACAAGGTGATCATCGAGTCCAAGGACAAGACAAAGAGCCCAACCCTCGTCATCGTGAACGAGGCCGGAGACCCTGTCAAGCAGTACAACCTCCCTGTCGGAGCGCACCTCATGGCCGAGGACGGCAGCAAGGTCAAGGTAGGTGAGGTCATCATGAAGATTCCTCGTGCAATCGGCAAGGCAAGCGACATCACCGGAGGTCTTCCGCGCGTCACCGAGCTCTTCGAGGCCCGCAACCCGTCAAGCCCGGCCATCCTCTCCGAAATCAACGGAGAAGTGCTCATGGGCAAGGTGAAGCGTGGCAACCGTGAGATCATCGTCAAGAACAAGTACGGCGTCGAGAAGCACTACCTCGTCCCTCTCAGCAAGCAGATCCTTGTACAGGAGAACGACTACGTCAAGGCCGGCACCCCTCTCTCTGACGGAGGGGTGTCCCCGAGCGACATCCTCAACATCCTCGGTCCGGTCAAGGCCCAGGAGTACATCGTCAACGAAGTACAGGCCGTATACCGCCTGCAGGGTGTGAAAATCAATGACAAGCACTTCGAAATCATCGTACGCCAGATGATGCGCAAAGTCGAGATAACCAACCCGGGCGACACCGAGTTCCTCGCAGAGGAGTTGGTGGACAAGTGGAAGTTTACCGATGTCAACGACAACATCTACGGCAAGTACGTGGTTCTCACCACAGGAGGCTCGCAGCGCTTCGAAGAGGGACAGATCATCTCGGCCCGCGATCTCCGCAGCGAGAATTCATCCCTTGAACGTCAGGGACTTGAAGTGATGACGGCACGTCCGACCCTTCCTGCGACAGCGCGCCTGGTGCTTCAGGGCATCACAAGGGCTGCACTCAAGACCGACAGCTTCATCTCCGCCGCCTCCTTCCAGGAGACCACCAAGGTGCTCAGCGAAGCCGCCATCCGCGGACGTGTGGACCATCTGGAAGGCCTCAAGGAGAACGTCATCTGCGGACACCTGATTCCTGCTGGAACCGGCCTGAAAGAGTATCAGGACATCATCGTGGGACGCAAGGACGAGCAGCTCACGCAGGAGCTCAACGAACTTTAAGACAACGGCAGGGGCTCACTGCCCCTGCCATGAAATACTGAAAAAGCCGGCCTGAAAAGGTCGGCTTTTTTTGTGATTCCGGCGCGACTCGAACGCGCGACCCACAGCTTAGAAGGCTGTTGCTCTATCCAACTGAGCTACGGAACCATTCATCCTCCCCCTGAATGCCCAGGGGATTGCAAAGTTAGAAAGTGTTTTGAAAAATTCAAAATATTATTGTCTGCGCCGTGCTGTCAACCTGACATAGGATGCTATGCCGAGCACGATGAGCAGCAGGGCGTGCGTCTCATGGCTCAAGGTGGCGAAAAGCAGGCTTGTCTCCCATGTCGCCCCATATATGGACTGCAATGTCAAGGCGACAAGATAGTGATAAGCTCCGATTCCACCCGGCACGGGGATGACAGATGCAATGTTGCCCACAGCCGACACGAACAGGGAATCAAAGAAAGTCAGATGGGCAAGCGCCGGTATGGCCTTGAAATTATAGTAGGTCATCAGAAGATATGTCACCCAGATGCCTATCGTATACAGGACGAAAGCCCATTTGCGGCGGATATGAACGAAACTTGCCATCCCGCTGCCGAGACCGTGCACTGCCCCTGCAACCTTTGCGCAGAACGGGTATCTTTGCTGCCAGTGGAAAACTCCCCAGATGAACACCGCCAGGATGACGATGGCCGGACCGGCAATCCACCACATTGAAAATCCGAGACTGTGTGCGAGAGGATTCCAGATATTGGCAAGAAAGAAATCCCCGAAAGTCTCCCACCTGAGGAAAAGGGCAAGAAGGAGCAGAAAAAGCACAGAAGCTACATCCCAGGCACGCTCGCATACGATGGTGCCGAGAATCTTGTTGTAACCCATCTTCCCGGACTTGACATACCCCCCGCGGACAAACTCCCCGGCCCCGGGAAGAACCACATTGATTATGTTGCCCACATTGGACGCATCCCATGCGTCAAGCCTCCTCACACCGGGGTCAAGCGGCTCCATCATCACCCGCCATCTCTCTTCCCTGAAGAAAAGAGCCACTACGGACACAAATGTAAATACCAGCACATAACCCCACCTCGTCTCCTGAAGGCCCTCCCAGAAAGCTTTCCAGTCGACTCCTCTGAAGGCAAACCACACCAACACCGCCGCCAGCCCGACTGACAGCAGATACTTAAGTACCTTGGTCGCTTTCTTATTCATATGAGGGGGCAAATTTACGGATAATTATGCTAATTTTGCAAGATATGAAATCGATACTTGGAATAGGAAATGCCCTTACCGACATCCTGGCAGTCCTGCCGGATGACTCTCTTCTGAACAATTTCCACCTTCCCAAAGGAAGCATGCAGCATGTGGACATGGAGACGGGAGACAAAATATGGGCCGCCCTCAAGCCCCTGGGAGTCAAGTACGTGGCAGGCGGTTCAGCCGCCAACACCATCACCTGCACCGCGATTCTCGGCATGCCGTCAAGCTTCATAGGCAAGATCGGAGATGACGAGCTCGGGCTGCTTTTCAAGAGCGACCAGGAGCAGTACGGGGTCAAGACCGTGCTCCTGAAGAGCAGCCGCTCCAGCGGAAGATCCATGGTATTCGTAAGCGGAGGCAATGCCGAACGCACCTTCGCCGTATATCTGGGAGCGGCCCTCGACCTTGTCCCTGAAGACCTGAGGCCCGAATGGTTCGAAGGGTACGACTATTTCCATATAGAAGGCTATCTAGTCCAGAACCAGTCACTCATAAGGCGCGCCGTGGAACTGGCGCACGAAGCGGGATGCATAATTTCACTCGACATGGCATCCTACAATGTGGTAGAATCCAACCTAGCTTTCCTGCACGACATCGTGGAGAAATACGTGGACATAGTATTCGCCAACGAGACTGAGTCCAAATCGTTCACCAAACTTGACGATCCGCTTCTGGCATTGGACGAGATCGCGAGACTCTGCAAGATCGCAGTAGTCAAGATAGGCAAAGACGGAAGCTGGATCAAATCAGGAGAAGAGGTGCACTTCATACCTGCATGGCCAGCCGACACCGTGGACGCCACAGGAGCCGGAGACACTTATGCTGCGGGCTTCCTGTATGCGCACTCCCTTGGACGCAACCTCAAGGAATGCGGAGAAGTCGGCTCGATCATCGCGGCTAAAGTGGTTGAGGTTGTCGGGACCAAGATCGACATCCCGCGCTGGAAGGAAGCGAAGAGGGAGATACGTGAACTCTTTTCACCCGGCCTCGCCTGATGAAGAACCCCATAGTGCTTCTCCTGCGCCATATCGCCCTCAGACGCAATGAGAGCATGGCTCCACACAGCCTGCGGCCGTTAAGCGCAATCCGGCAGGCCACAGTGCTTGTCGCTCCCCTACATGATGACAGCGATGCCGTCAAATCCTCAGTAAGGCAATATTTCAGCTACAACAACATCCCGGTCCGCATACTCTCTCCTGAGAAAGGGGATCTCGACCTCGCCGGGACAATAAAGCGCAGAAAACGTGGCGACCACCTTCCGGCAAATTCCGGAGAGCTGCTTGTCTGCCTGGCCGGTCCTGACGACGGATTCTGGCCCGAATACGAGGCCCGGTGCAGCAACGCCTGCTTCAAGATAGGGCGCCGGCAGCTCAAGGGCGGGGTATTCGACCTCGTGGTGCTGCCTCCGGAAAGCGGCAGCTCACCCAGCCAGTCAGCAGTATTCGCAGAGATAAAGAATTACCTCAATATAATCAGATGAAATCTTTTATGCATTATCTGTCCGTTGCCCTCAAAGGCTTCGGGATGGGTGCGGCCAATGTCGTGCCCGGAGTAAGCGGCGGCACAATAGCCCTGCTCACAGGCATTTACACCGACATTGTGGACTCGCTCAATGCCGTAACCGAAAAAGAGACCTGGAAATCACTGCTCGGCGGCAGGTTCAGGGAATTCTGGCGCTTGATAAACGGAGACTTCCTCGTGGCCCTGCTGGTCGGCGTCCTTGTGAGTGTATTTTCACTCGCAAAACTCGTCACGCTGTGCCTTGACTACTACCCTATACTGACTTGGGCCTTCTTCTTCGGCCTGATACTGGCCTCCGCTGCGCTGATGGTAAAGGGGGTCAAGGATTTCAAGGCCGTTGACCTGATACCGGCCATCGTCGGACTTGCCTTGGGTCTTGTCATCTGCACCCTGTCTCCAACCAAAACCACTGACGACATCTGGTTCATCTTCCTGTGCGGCGCCGTCTCCATCTGCGCCATGATACTCCCGGGCATCTCGGGCAGTTTCATCCTGCTGGTGATGGGCAAATACCACTATATCATGCAGGCGATCACCGACCTCAACTGGCCTGTAATCATCACTTTTGGGGTCGGCTGCGTAGTGGGAATATTAGCATTCGCCAAGCTTCTCCACTGGCTTCTGGCACGCTGGGAGAGGCAGACCATGCTGGTGCTGCTGGGCTTCGTGTTCGGTTCGCTCGTGAGGGTTTGGCCGTGGTATGACAGCGAAGCTGTTGAGGCGGCTCAGATTCTCCGTACAGGGAGCGTCTCCCCTCTCGATCTTCAGATTCCGGAGGCTGTCGTCTTCTGCGTCATAGGGATTGCGGTCGTGGTGCTTTTCGAGTTGCTGGGCTCCAGAAAAAAGGCCGCCTAGAGGGAAAGGTCCAGTTCTACAGGGCAGTGGTCGGATCCATATATCTCATTGTGGATGTCCGTACCGGTGATGCGGTCACGCAGGTTGTCTGACACCAGAAAATAGTCTATACGCCAGCCTGCGTTCCTCTCTCGGGCGCGCATCCTGTATGACCACCAGGAATACTTGACTTCATCGGGATGCTGCTCTCTCCAGCTGTCGTGGAAGCCGGCGGCGAGCAGCTCGCTCATCTTGGTGCGCTCCTGGTCGGTGAATCCGGCGTTGAGGCGGTTTGTGGAAGGGTTCTTCAGGTCTATCTCCTCGTGGGCCACGTTCATGTCCCCGCATATCACCACGCCTTTTCTCCCGGCAAGACCGCTCACGTAGCCCCGGAAATGGTCTTCCCACTTCATGCGGTAGTCGAGCCGGCGCAGGCCGTCCTGGGAGTTGGGAGTATAGACGTTGACCAGATAGAAATCCGGCATTTCAAGGGTTATCACCCTCCCCTCCTGGTCGTGCTCTTCGCTCTGCATGCCGTAGCTTACGCCCAGCGGCTCCAACCTGGTGTAAATGGCTGTGCCGGAATAACCTTTCTTGGCAGCATAGTTCCAGTATGAACGATAACCGTCAAATTCCATGTCGATCTGCCCTTCCTGGAGTTTTGTCTCCTGAAGGCAGATGAAATCGGCATCGAAGCCCTTGAAGATTTCGGGAAAACCTTTCCCCGCGACGGCGCGGAGGCCGTTGACATTCCAGCTTATGAATTTCATAAGACGAAAGTACGCAATTTATTTGTATATTCGTGGGCTTATCGATTATTAGCAATGAGAGATCTTAGCCTTACCAATACCCTTTCGCGCAAAAAGGAACTTTTCGTGCCCATCAACCCGGGCCATGTCGGAATGTATGTTTGCGGTCCTACCGTCTATGGTGACGCCCATCTGGGGCACGCAAGACCGGGAGTGACTTACGATGTCCTCAGCAAGCTGCTGCGGCACCTTGGATACAAGGTGCGCTATGTGCGCAACATCACGGATGTCGGTCATCTTGAGCACGATGCTGATGAAGGCGAGGACAAGATAGCAAAGAAAGCCAGACTTGAGCAGCTTGAGCCGATGGAGGTTGTGCAGACCTACACGTTCCGCTACCACGAGGCGATGCGAATGCTCAACGTGGCCCCTCCGTCCATCGAACCGAGGGCTTCAGGACATATCATAGAGCAGATCGAAGCCATCAAGAAGATTCTTGATGCAGGCTACGCATACGTGAGCAACGGCAGCGTCTACTTCGATGTGGAGAAATACAACAAGAAATATCACTATGGAGTCCTGTCCGGACGCAATCTGGACGACACACTCGAAGGCACCCGCAGCCTCGACGGGCAGTCCGACAAACACGCTCCGTATGACTTCGCGCTGTGGAAAAAGGCCGAGCCTCAGCACATCATGCGTTGGCCGTCCCCTTGGGGAGAGGGATTTCCGGGCTGGCATCTTGAGTGCTCCGTGATGGGAGAGAAGTATCTCGGGCGCGAGTTCGACATCCACGGAGGCGGGATGGATCTGATGTTCCCGCACCACGAGTGCGAAATCGCGCAGAACGAAGCGATGCGCGGCACTCCGGGTGTACACTATTGGGTCCACAACAACATGATCACCATCAACGGGCAGAAGATGGGCAAGTCCCTGGGCAACTTCATCACGCTGCCACAACTTTTCGCCGGTGACCATCCGAAACTCGAGCAGGCCTACAGCCCGATGACAGTACGATTCTTCATCCTCCAGGCCCATTACCGCAGCACTCTCGACTTCTCCAACGAGGCTCTCCAGGCTTCGGAGAAAGGGCTCAAGAGGCTGATGCAGGCGGCCAAGGATCTTTATGCAATGGCCGGGAAGTCCATCCCGCAGTACCAGTACGGAGAGCAGGTAATCGCTGTCGCCCCGGACAGCTGCCCGGCGGAGAACGCTGACGTGAAAGCCATATTCGACGGTGTCTACGATGCGCTCTGCGATGACATGAACACCCCGGTGGCTCTTGCCCATATTGCGGAGGCCGTACGTCTAGTGAACTCTGCCAAAGCGAAGCAGTTGAGTCTCGGGAAGGGCGACATGCAGACCCTCGTGCAGATTTTCGACGACATAGTCTTCGGAGTCCTCGGCCTCAAGGACGAAGATGCCGCGGCCGGCTCTGACGGCAAGGTGATCGGAGGCCTGATGGACATGGTGCTGGAACAGCGCGCTGCTGCCAAGGCAGCCAAAGACTGGGCCGTCTCCGACCACATCCGCGACTCCCTCAAAGCCCTCGGCATCCAGGTCAAGGACACCAAGGACGGCGCCGAATGGACGATTGAGTAGTCTGACTACTACTTCTTCTTCAGGCCCTTGTGGTCACTCCAGAGGCCGTAGACCTCACTGACGTTGCCGGCAGTGATGAAGGCCTTGATATCATTGTCGCGGATGTACCCCATCAGAGAGGCGAACTCATTCTGGGTCAGAAGAGTCTGTATCTCCATGTACTTCTCCCCACTATAGCCTCCCGTCACCTCGTAAAGCGTGCAGCCCCGGACAATATCTTCAATGATATACCGACGCAGCCTCTCATGCTCCTTCGATATGATGCAGACCCGCTTGCGGCGGCTGAGAGAAGCCATGAAGTAGTTGACAATGACACCGTTGATCCATGTGCCGATAAGACCGATGATCACAAGACGGAACGGATTGATGAAAAAAGCCGTGCAACATATCATCACCCCTGCGATCGTCACCGACATCCCCATGTCGAAGTGAAAATACTTGTTGAGGATCTTGGCTATTATGTCAAGTCCCCCGGTCGAGGCATTGATACGGAAAAGAATCGCCTGCGAGGCGCTCAAAACCAGCACAAAACAGAGCAGGTCAAACCACAGGTTGCCCATCATGGAAGAGGCCCCCGGCTCCATCAGATTCTGATAAGGGCAGATCTTCTCCCACAAATCCATCATGGGGCCCAGAACCAGTGCGGCATAAGCCGTCTTGACCCCGAACTCCGGCCCAATCAAGATATACGCCACAACAAGAAGTATAGCATTGATTATCAGAACCACAGTGGAAACTTTGACAACAATGCCCATGTTGGCAAGCACCCCGCTTATGACAATCGACAAGCCGGAGATGCTGCCTACCACAAGTTTGCTGGGCACAAGGAAATAGTATACCGCAGCAGCAGCAATAAACATGGCTACGGAAATCGTGAGCATGTCTCTCCAGAATTTTGGAGTCTTGACAGAGGCCCAAAGAGAAGTGTCTTTCATTATGGTCGGTTATTAGTGTGTTTTTCCAAAATCTTATCGGGAACCTTTCAAATACCCGTCTATCGCCTTTGCGGCCCGGCGCCCGGCTCCCATGGCAAGTATCACCGTGGCGGCACCTGTGACGGCATCTCCACCGGCAAATACCCCGGGACGCGTCGTCACGCCAGACTCATCCGCCACGAGGCCCCCGCGACGGTTGGTCTCAAGACCAGGTGTAGTCCTTGAAATCAGAGGATTGGAAGTAGTACCAAGGGCCATTATTACCGTATCGGTCTCCACCTCAAACTCCGACCCCTCTATTGGCACAGGGCTGCGCCGTCCGCTCGCATCAGGCTCTCCGAGCTCCATGCGTATACAGCGCAAGGCCTTGACCCAGCCGCGCTCGTCACCGATAATCTCCACAGGATTTGTGAGCAGGTCGAAAACAATCCCCTCATCCTTGGCGTGGTGCACCTCTTCGCGACGGGCAGGCAGTTCCGCTTCCGTGCGGCGATATACAATATGGACCTCTGCCCCGAGACGCAGGGCAGTGCGAGCAGCATCCATGGCCACATTGCCGCCTCCCACGACGCAGACCTTCTTTCCGGCATGGATCGGGGTCAGATAATCATTCCTCCAGGCGCACATCAGGTTGCTCCGCGTCAGGAACTCGTTGGCCGAGAACACCCCGCAGAGGTTCTCCCCCGGGATGCCCATGAACTTCGGAAGTCCGGCACCACTCCCCACAAAGACAGCCATGAAGCCCATCTCGTCCATAAGAGAATCGATGGTCACAGTCCTGCCGACAATCACATCAGTCATTATCTTCACTCCAAGCCGTACAACATCCTGAATCTCCCCGCGGAGAACTTTCTCCTTAGGAAGACGGAACTCCGGGATGCCGTATTCGAGCACTCCCCCAGCCTTGTGCAGAGCCTCGAAAATCGTCACGTCGTAGCCGAGCTTGGCCAAGTCGGAGGCGCAGGCAAGTCCGGCAGGGCCGGAGCCCACGACAGCCACCTTCATTCCATTAGGGGCAACCGTCACACCCGTCTCCGTAGAGTCCGCTCCGCGATGCTCCCGCATATAATCGGCCACGAACCGCTCCAGTTTGCCGATCGCCACAGGCTCCCCCTTGACACCAAGCACACAACTGCCCTCACACTGGGTCTCCTGCGGGCACACACGTCCGCAGACCGCGGGCAATGACGAATCCTGAGCTATGACATCAGCCGCCCCGGCAATATCACCGGAACGCAGATGCGCGATGAAATCAGGAATCTTCAAGCCTACAGGGCAGGCCCCCACGCAGCGGGGGTTGCGGCAATGCAGACAACGTGAAGCTTCAAGCAAAGCCTCCTGCTCATCATATCCATAGCAAACCTCATCAAAATTGGTCGCACGAACCTTCGGATCCTGCTCACGCACAGGCACTCTCGGTATCCTATCTGCCATTATTTTCCTCTCCCTATTCTGCATTTATGATTTTTCATCGCCTCCGCCTCCTCGGCTTTATATTGGCCCTGTCGGCGCATCGCCTCATCAAAATCCACCTCGGCCCCGTTGAACTCTGGCCCCTCCACGCAGGCAAACCTCGTCTTCCCGGCCACGCTCACCCTGCAAGCCCCGCACATCCCGGTGCCGTCCACCATCAAGGTATTGAGACTCACCGTAATCGGCAGGCCGAGCTTCACCGCGGTGAGAGTGGTGAACTTCATCATTATCATCGGTCCGATGGCGACCGCCATGGTGTAGTTGCGCCCCTCCTCACGGACAAGCTTCTCCAGCAGGGCTGTGACCATCCCGTGGAAGCCCTCGCTGCCGTCATCGGTGCATATAAACAGATTGTCGCACACCGCAGACATCTCCTCCTTATAAATCAATATGTCCTTGGTCTTGGCACCTATTATTACATCCACCTTGGCGCCATGAGCGTGCAGCCACTTGGCCTGAGGATACACCGGTGCTGTCCCGACACCGCCGGCAATAAATATATACCTGCAACCGGCGAGCTGCTCCTCCGAAAATGAGACAAACTCGGAAGGATGCCCAAGAGGACCGGCCACATCACGGAAACACTCACCCGGCTCAAATGACAGTATGTCAGCTGTAGACGCACCGATCTTCTGTGTGACTATGGTCACGCTCCCCTCGCTGGCGTCATAATCGCTAATCGTCAACGGAATACGCTCCCCCTTCTCATCGGGGAGAACCATCAGGAACTGTCCAGGCTTGGCCGCACTCGCGAGCAGCGGCGCTTTCACTTTCATCCGACAGATTGTCGGAGTCAGCATCTCTTTGGTTATGATTTCATACATTATGAATCCAAAAATAATCAATCTGTAAAAAAGATGCAATAAGCATAAACGAAAAAACGGCCCCTCAAAACGGAGCCGTAATTCCATGTCGGAGCAGGTTTAGAACCTGTAGCGCACGCCGAGCGCGAAGCCTGCCCAGCCGAAGCCGCCACCAGTGAAGCTGAAACCAGGTCTCCAGTCAAGAGAAACGGAGATAGGGAGAGAGAAGTTATACTCTGCACCTATCTGGCCTACAACACCGAGACCCATCTTGGTCACAGAATTGCCGTTGTCGTCAGTGCTGCCGTAGAAGCCCACCTGAGCACCCGGGCCACCATAGAAATTGAAGTTCCCCTCTGAAGCGAAGACGAAGTCATATACGCCAGTGAGGTAGAATCCGTTGCCGAACAGACCAAGGTCTGCCTCGACGAAATTGGTTCCGAGACCATGCTGATAAGACACCTCCGCACCCCAAGTAGCACGGACACCGAGAGCCCTCGGCTGAGCTGAGGCTGCAACTCCGAACATAAGGATGGAGAGAGCCACGATAAGTACTTTCTTCATAAAATAAAATAATTAACTTTAGTTCAGCGCAAAAGTAGCACTACATCGATCGGGCGGAGTGGCCACA
>ERZ808240.257-NODE-257-length-73304-cov-35.173299_pt1 | contig 73304 bp, 63 predicted proteins | sample MGYA00521084_ERZ808240 | MGnify/ENA primary metagenome ERZ808240 (study PRJEB31516, sample SAMN03275571) | gut metagenome | biome: mammalia-associated habitat; material: feces | host: Papio cynocephalus | place: Kenya | collected 2012-08-06 ...
TCGCCCCTACAAAACAAATCTGCATATCATATGAACAAATTACAGAAACAGCATAGGAGGATATACATATGCTTGGCGGTCTTCTTGAAAAATCAGAATGTGCACAGTGCAGACTCTGCTGTGCTTTTGATAATTATGATATATGGGAAACTCCTGTATTTACTCCGGAGCTTACTGAAAAAATACTTCAGATTATTCCAGATATAAATCTTGTAAAGCGTGGAAACTGCTATTCATTCAGAATACCAAAGCTTCATGGCGATGAACTTTTTGTCTGTCCTCTGCTTGACAGCTCATCAGGCTGTATTCTTGGCGATGAAAAACCATTTGAATGCAGAATATGGCCATTCAGAATAATGAAACTTAATTCTCAGAGAGTCATAGCTGTTGCCTCAATCTGTGAACCTGTAAACTCAAGACCTCTGAGAGATATTGCCGCATTCCTTAAAAACGGACTTGCCGAAAAAATATTTGCTTATGCTGACAAGTATCCTGAAATAATCAAGGAATACGACAGCACTTATCCGATATTATTATTTGAAAGGACGCTTTGAAAAAAAGCGTTCTTTTTTTGAAAATATTAACGCAAATTCGATGATTATTATTTGTAGGGGCGAACTGTGTTCGCCCGCCCGATATTCTGGTGAATCTAACGGGCGACCAATGGTCGCCCCTACAGAATAAACGAAAAATCCCTTGTTTTCAATTATAAAATTTTTATGTCGAATTAGCGTTATATTATAAATAATTATTCATTATATCAGTAAATGTCAATAAAAGCCCTTGACTTAATCGGATTTTTTATATAAAATATATAATATATACCATTATGTAAAATTATCTGGTCAGGAGTTTAAAATGAAAAATAAAAATGATGATTCTGCTATGTTCGGCGTGAATTCTATTAAATTTAAAATCAGACTTGCATTCGGTATGATACTTGCTATATCAGCTGCCCTGATTTTCATTTCAGTTTATTCATTTGAGGCTTATTTTAAACAGGTCTATGATTATTCATCTTCATATTATGAAGTGCTTAATATCAAAAACAGCTTTGACAGCATGAACAAATCCATCGAAAACTACTGGAAGGACGGCAGTGAAGATGACCTGCTTGAATTCAATATTGAAAAAAATGAAATCAGTAAGTCAATAGAAAAAATGCAGTCTGACAATATCTATCTGAGAGATGATGAACAGCATGCTCTGCTGCATTCCATAAGCCAGAGCTATGAAATCTATATAAGCCATATAAATTCCCTTGCTCTTTCAGCTGACAGGACAGCTTCCCTTACTGAATACTACAATACATATCAGGCTGATTCGGAATATATAGACAGCTATATAAATCAGCTTCTCAACATGAGCTTTACAGAAAATGAATCATATTATAAAAATTTTAAAAGCAAGATGACTGTTTCTTTTGTGATGCAGTTTTCTGCTCTTGTTGTAATACTGCTTATGATATCATATATCATATATCTGATAACAAGGCATATTGTCCAGCCTGTGCTTCAGATATCCGCACAGTCAAAGGAAATTGCTCTCGGAAACTTTGATGTTGAGGATATAGCTGTGCCGGAACAGAAACATAAAAATGAAATATCAAATCTTATCTTTATGTTCAACCATATGAAGAATAATCTTAAAAATATGTTTGAAACCTCTGAACAGAATCTTAAAATGGCTCAGGAACTTATCAATGAACAGAAAAAATATGAAACCGTTGCAAAGGAGCTTTCTTCTGAAAAACGTCAGAATGAGATTCTTTTTCAGAAAGCCAACTATGACAATCTTACAAATATCTTCAACAGAAATGCTTTTGAAAATAATGTGCGTGAAACTATAGATATTTTTACTGAAGACTCTCTTGGTGCATTGTTTGTAATTGATGTTGATAATTTCAAATCAGTAAATGATACTCTCGGTCATCAGGGCGGCGATGAAGTGCTTAAATCTCTTGCATACAGCTTAAGCAATGTACTTGCTGACTGTGGCTTTGCAGGAAGATGGGGCGGTGATGAATTTGTCGGATTTATAAGCGATGCTCCGAATCTCCATTTCATTCATCAGAAAGCCTCAAATCTCTGTCAGATAATGAACAAGCAGTTCATTTTCAAGGGAATGATTCATCATATCTCAATAAGTGTAGGCGTATGTCCTGTATTTATGGGTGATGACCTTAAAACAATATATGAACACGCTGATGAAGTCCTTTATGATGTAAAGGAAAGCGGAAGAAACAATTTCAAGATATATATGGAACCATCAATAGTAAGGAGTACTGATATATGAAAAAAATTTTTTCAAGACTGCTGATTCCGGTTCTTTCAGCAATATTCTGTACAGCCTGTTCTGTAAGCGATTTCATCTATATTCCTGAAAAACAGCAGAACAATTATACTGTTCTGCGTCTTGCAAACAATCATGAAGCCGATTATCCTACATCAAAAGCCTGTGACTATTTTGCAGAACTTGTTGAAAAGGAAACAAATGGGAAAATAAAAATCATCTGCTATCATGACTGTGCCCTTGGCGATGAAGCTTCAACTATTGAACAGCTGAAGCTCGGCGGCATAGATTTTGTAAGAGCTCCCGTTTCACTGCTTGACAGCTATGCTCCTGAACTTAATGTTCTGAGTCTGCCGTATCTTTATGAAAATGACACCCAGATGTGGAATGTTTTAAAGGGCAGTATAGGCGACAGCCTTTTAAGCTGTGAAAAGCTTGCTGAAAACAATATGGTCGGGCTTTGCTGGTATACTGCCGGAAGCAGAAGCTTTTACAGCTCTGTATCTCTTGAAAACGGTCTTGACAGCATAAAAGGTCTTAAAATACGTACTCAGGATTCACCGATACTCAGAGATACAATAGAGGCTCTCGGAGCAGATGCTGTTACTATAAATTTTGAAGATGTATACTCTGCTCTGCTTACATCAAAAATAGATGGTGCCGAAAATAATATTCCGTCTTATGTATCAACTCAGCATTACAAGGCTGCAAAGTATTTCCTTGCTGATGAACATTCAAGAGTCCCTGAAATAATAGCTGCCTCAAAATCAACTATGGACAGTCTTCCTGAGGATTATCAGGAAATAATAAAACAGTGTGCCTTGAAATCAACTGAAAAACAAATTCAGCTGTGGAATGAATATGAACAGCAGTCGCTTAAAATCGCTGAAGAAAGCGGCTGTATAATAATAACTCCTACTGAAAAACAGAAAGCTGAACTTAAAAATGCCGTTAAAAGCATAAAAGATGCTTACAGCGATGAATATGGCGATTTGATAAGCAAAATTGAAAATATGCCATACTGAAAAAATCCGGTCAGATTTGACCGGATTTTTCGTTTCTGATTTGTATTAACGCCAATTCGACAACAAAATTTTATGATTCAAAATAAGGGATTTTTCTTATATTTTGTAGGGGCGACCATCGGTCGCCCGTTAGATTCACCGAAATTTCAGGCGGGCGACCAATGGTCGCCCCTACATACACAATCCATCAAATTGGCGTTAAAGCCAATCAAAAATTTAAATCGCTGTGAGTACCTGTACGAACAAGTGACAATATCAAGGTATCTTCAATGATACGATAAACAAGCAGCCAGTCAGGCTGTATGTGGCATTCTCTATGCCCTGTCCAGTTTCCTGTTAATGCATGGTCTTTGTTCTTTTCAGGCAATACTTCTCCATTTTGAATAGTTGTTACAACATCATCCAGCAATTCAAGGTCTAAGCCACGTTTTTTAGCCTTTTTCAAGTCTTTTTTAAATATTGCAGTTCGTTCAATCTGATACTTTGGCTTATTATTCATCATCATCTTCTTCGTCCTCAATTTCCTGAAGCAGTTCTTTGAAGCTGCTGTAACGTTTTCTTTCAGCTCCGGAAGCTATTAAATCACTTTCAATTCTTGCTAATGTATTATCATCAGCAAAAAACCTCAGAAAGTCCATAAGCTGACTTTCTGAAAGTGAATTAAATACAGACAGTGCATAATCTCTTGTATTCATCATCATTCTGAAACTCCTTTCTTATGATTGAAAATATAAAATTTTCTTCATAATCTGTAGGGGCGAACTGTGTTCGCCCGCTCGAAATTCTGGTAAACTGGGCGGGCGACCAATGGTCGCCCCTACATAGACAATCCATCAAATTGGCGTAATTTTATATTTGAAAATATAAAATTTTCTTCATAATCTGTAAGGGCTATCATCGGTTGCCCATTGTGGTATACTGTAAACCGGGCGGGCGAACACAGTTCGCCCCTACAGAAATAATCCCTCGAATTTGTGTTATTCAGTTTGCTGCTATGCTTTTTTTGCATTTGCAATCATAAGTTTTATTCTGTTTTCCTGATTGACTTTTGATGAACTTGCATCATAATCAACCGCTACTATATTTGCATCAGGAAATGCATTCTTTATTGTTCTTGCCACACCTTTTGCAACTATATGATTCGGCAGGCAGCCGAACGGCTGGGCACATACGATATTCTGAGTTCCTGTTTCAGCAAGTTCAGCCATTTCAGCCGGAATAAGCCAGCCTTCACCCATTTTAACGCCCTTGTGAATATATTTGTCTGCATTTTCCTTCATTTTTTCAAAATCATGCGGAGGTGCAAAAACACCATGCTTTTTTACTGCATTGATAACTTCCTTTTGTTTGCCGTAGGCGATTTTATATACAAAACTATATATAAGCCTGGTTTTCAGCGAACCGCCGTAAAGGTCATAGTCATTGATTGTATTCTGTATACAGTAAAGACAGAAATCAAGCAGTGCAGGAACAACCGGCTCACAGCCCTCGCCAAGCAGAAATTCCTCAAGATGATTGTTTGCAAGAGGAGAATATTTTACATATATTTCTCCTACTATGCCGACTTTTATCTTTTTTTCATCTGTACGCTTTATTGAAGCAAAATCATCAAGCATATCCCTGTAATTTTTTGATGTGCTGAGGAAGCTGCTGTTGTCAAAGCTTTCTATAAGCCGCTGCTGCCAGCTGTCACGCATTCTGTCTGAATCATTTTTATTGATTTCATAAGGCTTGCACTGATTGTAAAGACTCATAAGCAAATCAGCATAGAGAACGGCGTATACGAATTTTATAAGCATCGGAGCAGTCATTTTAAAGCCGTTGTTTTTTTCAAGTCCGCTGAAATTGAGAGATATTACGGGAACCTGCGGAAATGTATTTTTAAGTGCTTTCCTGAGCAGATGTATATAATTTGAGGCACGGCAGCCGCCGCCTGTCTGTGTTATCAGCAGAGCAGTCCTGTCAGGGTCATATCGTCCGCTTTTGAGAGCTTCAATGAACTGACCTATTACCAGCAGTGCAGGATAACAGGTGTCATTATGGACGTTTTTAAGACCTTCATCAATAACTTCTCTTGTTGAAGTCCTGAGCAGCTCGACATTATAGCCATAGCTTCTGAAAATTCCGACAAGTATGCTGAAATGCACAGGCAGCATATCAGGAATGAGTATGGTATGAGTTTTCTTCATTTCAGGAGTAAATACTGCATAATCAGGCATAATCCACTCCCCTTTCTAATCACCCATTGCAGCGACAAGGCTTCTGAGTCTTATCTTTGCTGCACCAAGGTTGTTTATCTCATCTATTTTTATCTGTGTATAGAGTTTTCCGTTGTTTTCAAGTATGCTGCGGACTTCATCTGTAGTTATGGCATCTATTCCGCAGCCGAATGATACAAGCTGTACAAGCTGCATATCAGGCTGTGTAGTCACATACTGTGCGGCTTTATAAAGTCTTGAATGATATGTCCACTGATTAAGAACTCCGAGTTCAGGCAGATGTCCGAGATGAGCGATGCTGTCCTCTGTTATGACAGCCATTCCAAGACCTGTTATAAGCTTATGCATTCCATGGTTGATTTCCTCATCAATATGGTACGGTCTGCCGGCAAGAACAATTATTTTCTGATTGTTTTTTCTGGCTTCTGCAATTATCTCCTGACCTTTTTCCTGTATATCCCTGTGATAGCTTTCAAGGCTTTCAAATCCTTTGTTTACGGCATCAAGAGCCTGTTTTGCAGTTATTTTGTATTTTGAAAGAGATTCAGCAAGAACCTTTGAAACGTGTTTTCTGTTATTGAGGTCTATATATGGGCTTATAAAGTTTTCTGAATTCAGTTCTGAAATATTCGCCTTTAAAAGCTCCGGATAATAGGCTACTACAGGACAATTGTAATGATTGTCGCTCTCTCCTTCGTCAATATTGTAGCTCATGCAGGGATAGAATATGAAGTCAGGATTTTTTTCGAGCAGACTCTGTATATGACCGTGGGCAAGCTTTGCCGGATAGCATACTGTATCTGAAGGAATTGTGTGCTGACCCTTGAAATATGTTTTTCTTGTGCTTTCTTCAGAGAGAACTATTTCCATTCCGAGAGTATTGAAAAATGTTTTCCAGAAAGGAAGCTGTTCATAGAAACCGAGTACAAGAGGTATGCCTACTCTTGCCTTAGGACTGCTGATTTTTTCCTCTCCATAGCTGAGTATACGCTGATATTTGTACTTGTAAAGGCATAACTGGCTGCCTTTTGTTTTTATTCCTGCTCCCTTTTCGCACTTGTTTCCGGAAATGAATCGTCTTCCGTCATCAAATGTTATGACATTGAGGCTGCAGTGTGCTGTACAGCCGCCGCACTGTACAGATTTTGATGTATATGAGAAGTTTTCAAGCTCCTCTCTGGAAATAAGAGTTGATTTTCTGCCGTTCATTTTCTCCTTAGCATACAATGCACAGCCGAATGCTCCCATAAGTCCTGCAATTGCCGGACGTATTACATTTCTTCCAAGCTCCATTTCAAATGAACGAAGTACGGCATCATTAAGGAATGTTCCGCCCTGAACAACTATATTTTTACCGAGTTCATCAACGGATTTTGCTCTTATTACCTTATATATCGCATTTTTGATTATTGAAGCTGAAAGGCCGGCTGATATGTCCTCAACCGTTGCACCGTCCTTCTGAGCCTGTTTTACGCTGCTGTTCATGAATACGGTACAGCGTGAGCCGAGGTCAACCGGATTTTCAGCAAAAAGCCCGAGTTCTGAAAATTCAGCTATATCATATCCGAGTGCAAGTGCAAATGTCTGGATAAATGAACCGCAGCCTGATGAACAGGCTTCATTGAGCATAATACTGTCTATTGATTTGTTTTTTATCCTGAAGCATTTGATATCCTGACCGCCTATGTCAATTATAAAATCAACATCAGGACAAAAGAATGAAGCTGCCTTATAGTGTGCGACAGTTTCAACTATTCCGCAGTCAACACTGAGACCTGATTTTATAAGGTCCTCACCATATCCGGTAACTGCCGAGCCTTTTATTGTTATATCCGGATTCATAAGGCTGTATATTTCTTTAAGCTGTGCGGAAATCTTGTCAAGCGGCTTTCCCTTGTTTGAGGAATAATGCTGATAGAGAAGCTTTCCGTCAGGAGTTATAAGAACAAGTTTTGTAGTGGTTGAGCCTGCATCTATTCCAAGATATGCATCGCCCTTGTATGTTCTGATATCCTTATAGCCGAGGTCAAAGTTCTTATGTCTTTCAATGAACTGTTCATATTCCTGACGGTTTTTGAAAAGTCTTTCACCTGTTACGATATTTTCGGATATTTTTGTTTCCTTTATACGTTTTATTGCTTCATCAAGCTTCATGCAGTCACAGCTTTCAGCCGCATAGAGTGCAGAGCCGTATGCCATGAATACAGGTGCTTCCTTCGGAAATACAGCATTTTCATCGCTGAGTTTCAGTGTATCTTTGAATGCTTTTCTAAGCCCCCTGAGGAATGAAAGAGGACCGCCGAGAAACAGTATTTTTCCTTCAATACGTCTGCCCTGAGCCAGACCTGATACTGTCTGTTCAACAACAGCCTGAAAAATACTTGCTGATATGTCCTCACGCTTTGCCCCCTGATTGAGAAGCGGCTGTATATCCGATTTTGCAAATACTCCGCAGCGTGAAGCTATAGGATAGATTTTTTCGGCTTTCATTGAAAACTCATCAAGCTGTGTCGGCGTAATTCCGAGCAGAGTTGCCATCTGGTCAATAAATGCTCCTGTACCTCCGGCACATGAACCGTTCATACGCTGTTCAACGCCTCCGGTAAGGAAGATTATTTTTGCGTCTTCTCCGCCGAGTTCTATTACTGCATCTGCATCAGGATATGTCTGCTTTACGGCGATAAATGCTGAATGAACTTCCTGTACAAACGGCAGTGAAGCTGCGGTGGCTATTCCGAGTCCGGCAGAACCTGTTATGCATAATCTGAAATCAGCATCGCTGTAATCCTTGTTTATAAGTTCAAGCTGTTCTATGACGGTTTCCCTTACCTTTGAGAAATGACGTTCATATTTTGAGTATATTATATTTTTGTTTTCATCGGCAATAACGGTCTTGACCGTAGTTGAACCGACATCTATTCCGAGAGAATAAACTTTATTCTGCATGAAACCGGCATACTTTTTCATTAAAAGCTGCCAGCCCCCCTTTCTTTTTAATAATAAGATATTATAACATTTTTACAGTTAAAAAGCAATATACTGACCGATGGAAAAATGTTTGCCCTCTACAGAAACAATTCATTGAATTGGTATTAATTTGTAGGGGCGACCATTGGTCGCCCGTTGCATTTACCGGAATTTCAGACGAAAAAACAATGATTTTATATGTACAAAACAGATGTCAAATTTATGGTTTAACCATAATTTCAGCGGGCGACCAATGGTCGCCCCTACAGATGAAATCATCGGATTTATGGTTTAACCATGATTTAATACAGATTTGTTTGTAGGGGCGAACTGTGTTCGCCCGTTGGATTTACCATAATTTGAGCGGGAGAACACAGTTCGCCCCTAAAGAAACAGACCGGATTACAGTCGGCAGTCTGCGACTAAAAGGTGGACAATATGCAGATTTAAAATCGTGTTTTGTCTGAAATATTCCTCAGGCCGGCGGCTTTCCAATTTCATGTCATAATATGGATTGTGATAAAATTTCAGCTGATTTTTCTGATTTTCGGCTCTTTTTTGCCTTGTGATTAACAGGGAATCTGTCCCAAATGAGTTTTCAACACTATCCTTTTTTTAACTTCACAGTTTGTTCAAAAAGTTTTCAACAGTCAAACTTAAAAAATGTTGAAAACTTTGAGTTTTCAACAAGTTTTCAACATTTTTTAAAGCTGATTTCACAGTATGTTGAAAACTTGTTGAAAAGTCCTGCAAACCTTGAAACTACTGAAAAAATCGAAGGGATTCAAAGCTGAAAATCCCTTCGATTTTTTACATATTAAGTAAAAATCACATATGGCTGTTGAAAGTGTTGAAAGATTGTTGAAAACTATGTTGAAAGATTATGACCATTTTGTTACCAACACACTTTGTTCATAATTAAAAAATGTTGAAAACCTGTTGAAAAACTGTTGAAAACTTGCACTATCTGTGAAAAAGTTTTATTACTTTCTGTGATTAAAATTCCGGAAACTTCCTATCACAGATTTTTATGCATTCTGCACAAAAATCAGTTGACAAAGATGTCATAAATGCATCTCACGGCTTGTTCAAAATCGCTATCATGAATTGCCACTATGATATTAAGTTCGCTTGAACCCTGGTCAATCATCTTGACATTTATTCTTGAATGAGCAAGTGCAGCAAAGACTCTTGCAGCAGTACCTCTGGTTTTTACCATGCCTCTGCCCACTACAGCAAGCAGTGCGAGGTTATGCTCCACTTCAATATGGTCAGCATTTACTTCTTTTCTTATATCTGAAATAAGCTTGTTTTCAATGCCTTCAAGGCTTGACTGGTTTACTATGATTGTGAGAGTATCTATACCTGAAGGCATATGTTCAAAGTTTACGCCGTATTTTTCGAGTACTTCAAGTACACGTCTGCCGAAGCCGAGTTCTGAGTTCATCATAGCTTTTTCGATTGTTATTGCAGAAAAGCCTTTTTTTCCGGCAATACCTGTAATTGTGTATCTGCTTATTTCGTCATTGTCATCTGCAACAATCATTGTGCCATTTGCATCAGGGTCGTTTGTATTGCGGATATTTATAGGGATTCCGGCAGTTCTTACAGGGAATATTGCATCTTCATGGAGCACTGTAGCTCCCATATATGAAAGCTCACGGAGTTCCTTGTAGGTAATTGTCTGGATTACTTCAGGAGCTTCAACGATTCTCGGGTCAGCGATAAGGAAGCCTGATACATCTGTCCAGTTTTCATATATTTCAGCCTTTACGGCTCTTGCGACTATTGAACCTGTTACATCAGAGCCGCCCCTTGAGAATGTCTTGATAGTACCGTTGAGTGAAATTCCGTAAAAGCCAGGAATAACAGCATTTTCAGAATCTGCAAGTCTTTTGCGGAGAGCGTCAATAGTTTTATCGAGCATAAATGTGCCGTTGTCATCGAAAAATATGACATCTGCGGCATCTATGAAATCGTATCCGAGGTATGCTGCAAGGATTATGCCGTTGAGGTATTCGCCTCTGCTTGCGGCATAGTCACGTCCGGCTTTACCTCTGAGACATTGTTCTATCTCAGCAAATTCGCCGTCAAGAGAGAGGTCTATGCCAAGGTCATCTATTATGCCGTTGTATCTGTCTCTTATTTTTGAGAACTGTCCGCTGATATCGCCGTTTTTGCTGGAAATTTCATAGCATGAATAGAGCATATCAGTTACCTTGATATCATTGCTGAATCGTTTTCCCGGTGCAGAAGGAACGACATATTTTCTTTTCGGGTCTGCCTTGATGATATCTGCGACCTTTCTGAACTGACCTGCATCGGCAAGGGAACTTCCGCCGAACTTAACTACTTTTACTCCCATTATGGAAAACCTCCGAAATTATTATTTTTGAGAGTTTTTCAACTCTCTGTATATTTAAGGATATCTGCTTTGTGCAGTTATCCGAAATTGCCTGTAAAATGTTGAAAAAACATATTTAATATGTTATTATTATATTAAACTAATGAAAGGGTGTTGACATTGTTTAAAAAACTTGCAGCAGCAGCAGTTTCAGCGGCTGCACTCATGGCATTCTCTGCACAGGCAGTATATGCGGATAATGATGAATTTGATGACACTGTAATCAGCTATGCTGATTCAAGGGTTTATGGTGATGTTACCGGCGATAATATTGCTGATATCAGGGATATTATTGTTTTCAGCCGTCATCTTGTTGTAAATGAAGAGGATTTCGGAACTGAAAACATAAAAAGCATTGACCTTAACAAAGACGGAAAAGTTGACCTTCTTGACCTTATGATAATGAAGAAAGGTGTTCTCTCAGACAGCGGATATCCCGTAGGTTCGCCGATTTATGATGATGAACATATTGTGACGGACGGCGGAATAAAGGGTATTGACGTTTCAAAATGGCAGGGTGAGGTGGACTGGCAGACCGTTAAGGATTCCGGCATTGAATTTGTAATGATAAAAGCCGGTGAAGGCACTGAGGAAGAAGTAAATTTCCGCAAAAATATTGAAGGTGCAATGAATGCAGGTCTTAAATGCGGTGTTTACTGGTTTGCCAATGCATCTGACACTGATGAGGCAGAGCTTGAAGCAAAAGCCTGTCTTGAAACCATATCCGGATACAGTCTTGAATATCCGGTTGCATATGATTTTGAATACCGCACTCTTGAAAACAATCCGGCGGCCGGAAACAGAGAGCTTATGACTGAAATGGTAAGGACATTTCTGCTTTACATACAGCAGAATGGCTATTATCCGATGTTATATTCAAATCTTGATTTTCTCAGTAACTATTTTTATGCAGATGAGCTTATGCAGTTTGACCTGTGGTATGCAAGATATATAAGCCAGTCTGACAATGATTACTGCTGGATGTGGCAGTATTCCTGCACAGGCAGGGTTGACGGAATATCCGTTGATGTAGACCTTGATACGTCATACAAGGATTATTCCGCAATAATACATAAATACGGCTGGAACGGCTTCTGATGCAGTTATTTGCCGAATATTTTTTTAAGGAATCCGCCTTGTTTTTCGGGTTCCTTTTCTTTTTCCCTGTCTGAATCAGAAGATGCAAGGAGCAGCTGATTATGTCTGTGAAGCTCCTGTTCATTTGCAAGACGTTCATTGAGATTTGAAAGCTGAAGATTTTTTTCAGCAAGTTCACTTCTTAAAGTTTCGATTTCTTTTTTAAGGTCATCAATATGATTTTCAAGGGATGATACAAGTTTGTTGGTAGTGCTGTTGAGCAGGTCAGATGCAGGAAGCAGCGGCTTTTCTGGTTCAGGTTCAGGCTTTGGTTCTGGCTTCGGCTGTTCTGCTGGCTGTTCCTGTTCCTCTTCTGTCGGTTCATCTGCAAAATATTTAAGAGCCTCAGTGCTTATCAGCTTGTATTTTCCATCAAATTTGATATATTTCTGAATGATATTATCCTGTTGGCTGATACGTTTATAAACCGCCTGAGTTGTCTTGTTTGCAAGAGCAGCAAATTCCTTTATTGTAACAAATGATTCCATGGATACTGTTTTCCCTCCCTTAAAGTTGGTTACCAACCGGTTACCAACCGGTTTGCAACCATTATACAACTAATCAACCAAAATGTCAAGTGGTTGGTAACGGTTTGCAACCGGTTGGTAACGGTTTGCAACCTGATTTTTTTGACATACAATAACAGTTCTGCATATCATAATTAAAAATGGCAATAATATGATTAGTTAAAATCAATCAAGGAGTGTTTAACTATGATAAAAAGAGGAGAAATTTACTATGCAGACCTAAGCCCTGTTGTCGGCTCGGAACAGGGCGGAATAAGACCTGTACTTATAGTTCAGAATGATGTTGGCAACAGACACAGCCCGACAGTTATAGCCGCAGCAATTACAAGCAGAAGAGAAAAAGCAAAGCTTCCGACACATATTGAACTCAATGCCTCACAGTATGGTCTGGCAAAGGACAGCATAGTTCTGCTTGAACAGATAAGAACCATTGATAAAAAACGTCTGAAAGAACATATAGGAGCATTGGATAGCCCTTCAATGAGCAAAGTCAATACTGCTCTTTCAATAAGTTTCGGACTTTCATAAAAAAGGGCGACCAATGGGTCGCCTCTACAAATAATAATCATCGATATTGTTGTTAAGAAAATAAAAAAAGAACGGTAAAAAAAACCGTTCTTTTTGTTTTTAAAGTTCATTTCTGTTTTCAAGAGCCTTGAAAAGCGTTATATCATCAGCATATTCTAAAGTTCCGCCGACAGGAAGTCCGAATGCAAGCCTTGTAACCTTAACGCCGAGAGGTTTTAAAAGCTTTGCGATATACATTGCAGTAGCTTCACCCTCAACTGTCGGATTGGTAGCCATTATGACTTCATCAATGCCGTTTATCCGTGAAAGAAGCTCCTTTATTTTCAGCTGTTCAGGGCCTATTCCGTTTATAGGAGAAATAAGACCATGAAGAACATGATAAAGACCATTATATTCTCCGGAGCGTTCAAAGGCTGAAACGTCTTTAGGAGTTTCAACAACGCAGATAGTAGTTCTGTCACGCATATTGTCACTGCATATGCTGCATACGCTGCCGTCAGTGAAGTTCTGACAGACTGAACACGGATGTATGCTTTTTCTTGCATTTACCATAGCGTCAGCAAACTCCTGAACATCGTTTTCAGGCATTGACATTACATGATATGCAAGACGCTGAGCAGTTTTCATACCGATTCCGGGAAGTTTTGCGAACTGTTCCGAAAGCAGTACAAGCGGAAGTGCATTCATTTAGAAAAGACCAGGGAGAGAAACTCCGCCTGTAATCTTTGACATTTCGTCTTCAGTAACTTCTTCAATTTTTGCAATGCCTTCATTAACAGCACTGATAACGAGATCCTGAAGCATTTCAACGTCGTCAGCATTTACAACATCAGGCTTGATTGTAAGTGACTTGATAGTTTTCTTGCCTGTGAGTGTTACTTCAACAGCTCCGCCGCCGGAAGTTGCAGTAAATTCACGTTCTTCGATATCGTCCTGAAGCTTTGTGATTTCGTCCTGCATTTTCTGAGCCTGTTTAATCATTGCGTTCATATTCTGCTGCTGACCGCCCATAGGCTGTTTAGGTACTCTTGCTTTCATATTTTTAACTCCTCTAATCTAAAATATATTTTTACTAATCAGTTTTCTGCTTCTACGGGAATGCCGCTTGATGAAGCTTTTTCGATTAGTTTGACAGCATTTTTCTGTTCTTCGTCCGGAGAGCCAATGCATTTTGCTCTTATTATGCATTGTTTTCCGATAAATTTTGCAATAACATTTTCGAGTGCTTTTCTGTTATCGGGATTTTTCTGGAATATAGTCATAAAAAACGGATTTTCGGCGAGGATAAGCACATCATCTGACTTATCGCTTACAAAAGCCTTTGAACCGGCTAAAGTACCGACAATTGAAGGATTTGAAACTGAAAAGTCCCTGAGTATATCCGGCCATATTTTAAGCGGTTTAAAATCATTGGGATTGATTTTTGCGGCTGTGCGTGGTTTTGCCTGCGGTTGTTGTTGCTGCTGCTGAACCGGAACAGCAACAACAGCTTGTTCCAGTTGAGCCGTACAGAGTTTTACAATACACATTTCAAATTCCGTGCGTTTGTTTATTGATTTTGGAAGTCTTGCACAGCACTGCTGTAAAATATCCAGTTTACAGAGAATATTCTGAAGTGAAACTGAATCTGCAAGTGTTTTAAGCATTTCAAGTTCATCAGGCATACATGAGAGTATGCCGGTATCTGTTACAGAGCTTTTAATAAGCATAAGATTTCTGAACTGTACTGAAAGTTCATCGCATAATCTCTGCATATCCTTTGACATAAAATAAAGCTCGCTTACTGATTTGAGGGCAGAAGCCGCATCACAGCGGCATATTGCAGAAAGGATATCTGATATATAGTGTCTGTCGGCAGTTCCGGAAGCGAGAGAAACAGTTTCTTTTGTTATGCGTTCGGAAAAGGCTGAACACTGGTCAAGGAGAGAGATTGCATCACGCATACCGCCGTCAGCGAGTTTTGCGATAAGAGCGGCAGCGTCAGGGTCTGTTTGTATATTTTCCTTTTCTGCTATATAGAGAAGTCTTTTTGAGATATCCTCCGGAAGAATGCGTCTGAAATCGAATCTCTGACATCTTGAAAGAATTGTTGCAGGGACTTTGTGGATTTCAGTAGTTGCAAGAATAAATTTGACATACGGCGGAGGTTCTTCCATTACTTTAAGCAGAGCATTAAAAGCACTTTGCGAGAGCATATGGACTTCATCTATTATATATATCTTATATTTACAGTGTTCAGGGGTATAAAGGCTTCCCTCCCTGAGTTCACGGATATCATCAACGCCGTTATTTGAAGCGGCATCAATTTCGATTATATCGGTAAGGGCGGACATATCAGCATTTCTGCATATTTCGCATTCAAGGCATGGATTTCCGTCTTTTGGGTCAAGGCAGTTTACAGCCTTTGCAAATATTCTGGCACAGGTAGTTTTTCCCGTACCTCTTGAGCCTGTAAAGAGGTAAGCGTGAGCAGTTCTTGAATTTTTAATCTGGTTTTTAAGAGTTTCAGTGATATGGGACTGGGATATAACGTCATCAAAAGTAAGGGGACGCCATTTTCTGTACAGAGCCATATACATAATAAAAACCACCTTGCAGGAATAAAATAAAATTCCGAAACATAGGTGTGCAGGCTGACTGCGGCACACGAAACGGTCCGCTTAATGCTGCTCGAATCACCGCCTGACATGGTTCACGGTGTCTCGTTGCACAGGGCCCGCACACCTATATTTCGGAAAAAATCAAAGTTAGATGCTGGACGAAAGACAATCATGCTTTCTGAAACCTTTATAATTATATCATAAGGTTAATAATTTTTCAAGTATTTATCAGAAATTTTTTTTGGATTTTTTATTTTTCATAAAAAACGGGGAAATTTGTCTGTAATCAGCAACTGCAAATTATTTAATTCAAATTTCAGATGAACGATAACCATTGAATCAGCATTAATTAAAAATAAGAGGTTTTCTTTGTAGGGGCGAACTGTGTTCGCCCGCTCGGTTTACAGCATACCCCAAACGGGCGAACACAGTTCGCCCCTACAGAATGTGAAAAATTTTTCTTGGATTATTTGCGTTATTTTACATAAATTTAAAAAAAATAATTGACATATAAAAAGATACGTGATATTATAAAATCAGGAATACAGACAAAAGGAGGTAAATGTTTATGAAAGATAAAATAGTAATGCTGTCTGCTCTTTTTGTAAGTGCCGCTGTACTGGCAGGAACTGCTTTATATCATGAAAAGCCGTCATCACAGACAGTAAAGGCAGCAGAAGTAAAACAGTATAATTATCCTCAGCAAGCTGATATTGCTGAAAAAGCTGATACGGTTTCTGATTCAGAAGTCACAAAGGATACAGTTTATTATAAAATGCTCAATACTGTTGATTATTATGACAGAGTTTCAGGAACAGTTGTTGATGCAAACGGAAATATCAATCAGCCGATAACTGTTGAATTTGAATGTGACCTCAGTAAAGTATCCGCACATTCAAAAGTAACAATGACTGATATCAGAAACAACAGTCTTATTATGTCAGATGAAACCTATATATCCGGTATGGAACAGACAAAAATAGATAATCTTGAAAAATCATTTTCAAAAGACGGTTATGTAATAGATGAAAGTGAATATGTAATTCCGTCAGATGATGAAAGAGTAACAAGTATAGGTGATGAATATTGTTATTCATACCGTCCCAATTCAACAAATGTTCCGGAAGCCGGTTCATGCCTTCTTCCTCAGGAAATAGTTTTCAGTCTGCTTACTGACAGAGATGCGTGGTCACTCAACGGAACAGAAAACTATCTCGGCAGGGAATGCTGGCTTATAAACGGTCAGACAAATGATTACTATGCCGCAAAGCTTAAAGCTGAAAGATTCATGTTCCTTGTCGATACAAAAACAGGAGTTCTTCTTAAATATGAAGGCTATGACAGCGGCGGAAATATAGTTGACTATGTGTATGCAAAGGAAATAAGCTTTGATGATTCGGCTGACAGCGTAAAAACATTGCCGGCAGAGCGTCTTTCAGGACTGACTCAGAAATATTGATACAGAACAGGTGATATGCACTTCAATCTGAGGTGCATATTTTTTTATCTGTTTTTATAGTTTATTCGTGCAAAGGACAAAAATACTGTAAAAGCCTACAATACCGACATTCAGACCCTTTAGTTTTACTTGACATTTATATATGATTTGTTATAATAAGTATAACTGTAATGAAGGAATGAAGCTGATGAACAACAAAGAACAGTATAAAAGAATTGTTAATTTCATATCAGAAGCCTTTATACTTATAATGCTTACATATATATTCTGGGTGATATGGCATAAATTCTACAGTACAAGAATTGTTCTGCCTTTTTACAGAAAGGGAAACTGGGCAGTAGTTGCAATATATGCAGTACTGGCATTTCTTTTTTCAAAGGTATACGGCGGATATAAACCCGGATATTTAAGAAGGTCAGATGAAATTGCCTCACAGCTGCTTTCAATAGTATGCGTGAATATTGTGACATATTTGCAGATAAGTCTTATAGGACGTTCATTTATGAGCGTATATCCGATTGTACTGATGACAGGCATTGATTTTTTATGCATATCATCATGGATATACATATGCGGAAAAGTCTACAGGAAACTGTATCCTCCAAGAAAGCTTATTGTTATATACGGAAGCCATCAGGCAGAAACTCTTGTAAACAAGATGTGCAGAAGGACGGACAAGTATATAATATGTGCGTCTGTCAATGCTTCGGAATCAATAAACAATGCGGTTGAGATGATAAATGAATATGAGGGCGTAATAATCTGTGATGTTCCCGACAAGACAAGAAATTTTCTGCTTAAATACTGTTTTGCAAATTCGATAAGGGTATATATTACTCCGAAAATATCGGATATTATAATAAGAGGTGCGGCAGAGGTTGACCTTTTTGATACTCCTCTGCTTGTATGCCGCAATAACGGCTTTACATTCGAGGACAGGCTTTTTAAGAGATTTTTTGATATAGTCTTTTCGCTTGCGGCAATAATAATAACATCTCCGGTAATGCTTGCCTGTGCCATAGCAGTAAAAAAGCATGACGGCGGCAGAGTTTTCTACCGTCAGAAACGTCTTACAGAGGGCGGACGTGAATTTTATGTCTGTAAATTCAGAAGTATGGTTGCAGATGCCGAAAAAGACGGTATTCCTCAGCTTGCAGAGGAAAATGATGAGAGAGTGACTCCTGTGGGGGCATTTATGCGTAAATACCGTATTGATGAGCTGCCGCAGTTTTTTAATGTATTAAAGGGTGATATGTCCGTGGTAGGCCCCAGACCCGAGCGTCCGGAACTTACCGAGAAGTATTCAAGGGATATGCCTGAATTCAGGTTCAGACTTGCCGTAAAAGCCGGAATTACCGGATTTGCACAGGTTACAGGTCTTTATAATACGCTTCCCTATGACAAGCTTAAAATGGATTTGATGTATATTGAGAATTATTCGGTATTTACCGACCTTAAAATAATATTCATGACAGTAAAGACAATGCTTTTCCCCCCGAAAGACGGAGAAATTTAGATATAAAGGAGAAATGAAATGAAAGTTACAGCAGTTATCATGGCAGGCGGAAAAGGAGAACGTTTCTGGCCGAGAAGCAGAACAAGCTTTCCAAAACAGTTCCTGTCACTTACATCTGACGGTGAAACAATGATACAGAAAACTGTCAGAAGAATTTTACCGGTGGTTGATATTGAAGATGTATTCGTGGTTACAAATGCTGACTATGTTGAAATAGTAAAACAGCAGCTTCCCGATATACCGTCTGAAAATATCCTTGCAGAACCATGTGCGAGAAATACAGCTCCTTGCATAGCTCTTGCTTCAGCAGTTATAAAAAGCAGATATGATGATGCAGTAATGCTTGTACTGCCGTCAGACCATCTTATAAGATATGAGGAAATGTATATAGATTCACTGCGTCAGGCGATAGCCGTTGCAGAACAGGGGAAATCCCTTGTTACTATAGGAATTACCCCTGATTATCCTGAAACCGGATACGGATATATAAGTTTCAGCCGTATAGGTCACGGAGTTTATAAAGCTGACAGATTTGTTGAAAAGCCTGATATCGACAAGGCAAAGGAATACCTTGCTTCAGGAAAATATCTCTGGAACAGCGGTATGTTTGTATGGAAGCTTTCATCAGTAATGAGTGCATTTGAGGAATTTATTCCTGAAATATATGAACAGATTCCGAAAATAACAGAAGCCTGCGGTACTCCTTCATTCAATGAAGTTCTTGCAGGAATATTTGAAAAATTCCCGTCTGTATCAGTGGATTTCGGAATTATGGAAAAAGCCTCATATATATATGTTGTTCCGGCAAGCTTTGGCTGGGACGATGTGGGAAGCTGGCTTGCAATGGAGAGAATAAACCGTACAAATGAGTTCGGAAACTATATATCAGGTGATGTTATCACAATCAATACGCATAAAAGCATAATTCTCGGAGGAAAAAAACTTATAGCGGTTGTCGGAATGGATAATCTTATAGTTGTTGATACTGATGATGCTATGCTTATATGCGACAAGAACAGTACTCAGGACGTTAAAAAGGTTATTGAAAATCTTAAAATCTGCAACAGAAATGAATTGCTGTAAACATTTATGTTATGGTTGATGTTTATTGTGTCTGATTAAGACAAAATCTGAACGGGCGACCAATGGTCGCCCCTACAAATAACAATCATCGAATTTGTGACAAGATATTACAGAAAATAAAATTTTAAAGGAGAACTTTGATTATGAAAAATGCACTTATTACAGGTATCACAGGTCAGGACGGTTCTTATCTTGCAGAACTGCTCCTCGAAAAAGGCTATAATGTATATGGCATAATGAGAAGAAAAAGCGTTGTTGATTACGGCAACTGCGAACATATAAAGGATAAAATAAAATTCATCTATGCTGATATGACTGATGAAATTTCACTTATCAATGCAATGAAAATATCTCAGGCTGATGAAGTCTATAACCTTGCTGCACAGTCATTTGTTGCCACAAGCTGGGAACAGCCGCTTGCAACCGCTGAAATAGACGCTCTCGGCGTTACAAATATGCTTGAGGCTATCAGAAATGTAAAACCTTCATGCCGTTTCTATCAGGCATCAACATCTGAAATGTTCGGTCTTGTTCAGGAAATGCCTCAGACTGAAAAAACTCCTTTCTATCCGAGAAGCCCATACGGAGTTGCAAAGCTTTATGGTCACTGGATAACAAAGAACTACAGGGAAAGCTATGGTATTTTTGCCTGCTCCGGAATACTTTTCAACCATGAAAGCGAACGCAGAGGAAAGGAATTTGTTACAAGAAAAATTACTGATTCAGCTGCAAGAATAAAATACGGTATTCAGGAATGCGTTGAACTCGGAAATTTAAGCTCAAAGCGTGACTGGGGTCATTCAAAGGATTATGTAAATGCAATGTGGCTTATGCTCCAGCAGGATAAGCCTGATGACTATGTAATCGCTACAAATGAAACAAGAACTGTAAGGGAATTTACTGAAACTGCTTTTGCCCACGCAGGAATAAATATCCGCTGGGAAGGCGAAGGTATGGACGAAAAAGGTATAGATACTGCAACCGGAAAGGTTGTTGTAAAGGTAAACAAGGACTTTTTCCGTCCGGCAGAAGTCGATGTTCTGCTCGGAAATCCGGCAAAGGCTGAAAAGGTTCTCGGCTGGAAACGCAATATATCATTCAGTGAACTTGTTGAGAGAATGGTTAAAAATGATATGAAGCTTGTTGAAAAGGAGCTCAGAGTTTCACAGTGAATATTGCTTTTGATGCCCAGCCGCTTATATCCGACAGAATGTCCGGAATAGGCTACTGCGAAGCCGGACAGGTTACGCATATGATGGAAATGTATCCGCAGAACAGATATCAGTTCCAGTATTTTTCACTCAGAAACCATGATATCAAAAAACAGCGTATTTCACAGTATATGAATAAGAATACAGAGATAAACTTCAGCGGATATTCAGGTTTTCTTTACAGGCTCTGTCCGCTGCCGTATTCTGCATTTTTCGGGAAATCAGCGGATATAACCCACTTTTTTAATTATATAGTGCCTCCGTGCGTTCATGGAAAAACCGTTGTCACCGTACATGATATGGTAATAAAGGCTTATCCTGAAACGGTTCGGCTGCGTACAAGAAAAATGCTTGAAATCGGTCTTGAAAAATCAATGAAACGTGCTGATGCAATAGTTACAGATTCCGAGTTCAGCCGCAGCGAAATTGAAAAATATTATCCGCAGTTTGCCTCAAAGGTATGCGTTGTGCCGTGCGGAGTTGACAGCAGCAGATTCTATCCTGAAAAAAATCAGTCTGAAATACAGCGTGTAAAGGATAAAAATAATATAAACGACAGGTATTTTCTTTATCTCGGAACAGTCGAACCAAGAAAAAATCTTGAAAGACTTATAAAGGCATACGATATTTTCAGAAAATCATACGATAATCCGCCTCAGCTTGTCATGGCAGGAGGAAACGGCTGGCTCAACAGCAGCATATATAAGCTCGGCACTGAATGCGGAGTGAAATTTACTGAATATATACCGTCCGAAGATTTAAGACCTCTTATCTGCGGGGCAGATGCTTTTCTTTTTCCGTCAGTTTATGAGGGATTCGGAATGCCTCCCCTTGAAGCAATGGCTTGCGGAGTTCCTGTGCTTGTGTCGTCATCTGCTTCTCTGCCGGAGGTAGTCGGCGACTGTGCGGTGATTACTGACGCATATTCCGAAAAATCAATTGCTGAGGGAATTGACAGGCTTTACAGCGACAGACAGCTTTGCAGAGAACTTTCTGAAAAAGGTATCATTCAGAGCAGAAAATATTCATGGGAAAAATCAGCGGAAAAACTGTATCAGGTATACTGCCGTACAGTCGGAACAAGGTGAATAATATGATAAAAGTACTTCAGGTAAACAAGCTTTATTATCCTCACATAGGCGGAATTGAAACAGTTGTACGCAATATCGCCGAGGGACTGAAAAACAGGACTGATATGAAAGTCCTTGTATGCAGGAGAAACAGAGGAAAAACTATTGATGAAAATATAAACGGTGTTCCTGTCAGAAAATCAGGCAGTCTTGGAGTCTATTTTTCAATGCCGGTATCATTCCCGTTTATAAGGGATTTTAAAAAAATGTCATCTGAATCGGATATAGTTCATATCCATATGCCGTTTCCGCTTAGCGATGTTGCCTGTCTTTTATCCGGATACAAGGGAAAAGTTATTTTAAGCTGGCACAGCGATATAGTAAAACAGAAAAAACTTATGGTTTTCTATAAGCCTTTTATGAATTATCTGCTTAAAAGAGCCGACAAAATAATAGTTGCCACTGAGGGGCATATAAACGGTTCTGCATATCTTAAACCATACAGAAGCAAATGCTGTATAATACCATATGGCATAGATACGGCGAAATATCATATTGAAAAACCTGTTCCGTTTCTTGAATGCAGCAGCAAATCCTCAAAAAAAGTCCTCTTTATCGGCAGACTTGTATACTATAAAGGAATAGATGTTCTTGTAAAGGCATTTACTAAGGTAAAAGGCTGCGAACTCTTTATAGCCGGTACGGGAAAACTTGAATCCGAACTCAAATCAGAGGCTGAAAACTATGGTATGTCTGACAGAATACACTTTATCGGCAGTCCTTCAGATGATGAGATAAAGCTTGCACTCAATGACTGTGATATATTCGTTCTTCCGTCAGTCGCAAACAGCGAGGCTTTCGGAATAGTCCAGATGGAAGCCATGGTATACGGCAAGCCGGTTATAAATACCAGTCTGCCGACAGGAGTTCCGTATGTAAGCCTTGACGGGATAACAGGGATAACTGTTCCGCCGTCAGATGCGGACGCTCTTGCTGAAGCTTTGCAGAAACTTGCCGATAACAGCAGCCTTTGCAGAAAATACGGCGAAAACGGCTATAAAAGAGTGCGGGAAAACTTTTCAATGGATAAAATGCTTGACAGTCTTTATGATTTATATAAAAGTGAGGTGGGGACGGTTTGAAGAAAATACTTATAACAGGCGGAATGGGATTCGTAGGAAAATACCTGACAGAAAAGCTTGCCGGTGATGAGGTTTATGTCGCAGGACTTGAAAAGGAATGTCATGTGCTTGATATCTGTAATTCATCAGATACTGACAGTATTATAAAACAGATTAAGCCTGATATTATATATCATCTTGCCGGACAGAGTTCTGTGGCTGTATCATGGAAAAATCCTCAGCTTACCGTTGATGTAAATATAAAAGGAGCTGTAAATCTGCTGGAGGCAGTAAGAAAATATTCTCCTGAATCAAAAGTACTGCTTACAGGTTCATCAGAGGAATATGGCTGTACCTGTCTTGCATCTGAAAATGACCATATGTTTCCTGAAAACATATATGCGGTAACAAAACTCTCTCAGGAAATGCTCGGAAAAGTCTATCATAATGCATATGGTCTTAAAACAGTAATGACACGCTCGTTCAATCATATAGGTGCAGGTCAGCTTCCTGTATTTGCAGTATCTGATTTCTGCCGCCAGACTGCTCGGATAGAAAAAGGTCTTGCAGAACCTGTTATAAAAACAGGAAATCTCTCCGCAAGACGTGATTTTACTGATGTCCGTGATATCGTAAATGCATACGCTGCCCTTGTGCAGTACGGAAGGGACGGCGAAGTATATAATGTAGGAAGCGGAAATGCCGTTTCATTGCAGTCAATACTTGAAATGATAATATCATTTTCATCTGCTGATATAAAAATTGAAAAAGACCCTGCACGTTTCAGACCGGCTGATGTTCCTGAAATAAAGGCTGATATATCAAAAATTACTGCGGATACAGGCTGGAAACCTGTGATTCCGCTTGAACAGACTATAAAAAATGTACTTGACTACTGGAGAAAAAATGAAGATAATTAAAGAAATATATGCTTACAGAACCATGATTGCAGGACTTGTGAAAAAAGACCTCAAGGGACGCTATAAAGGTTCAGTTCTCGGATTTATGTGGACGTTTATAAATCCGCTTTTACAGCTTGCAATATATACATTTGTATTTCAGGTTATAATGAAAAATCCTGTGCCGCAGTATTATCTGCATCTTTTTACAGCACTTGTGCCGTGGATATTCTTTTCATCAGCACTTACAACAGGCTCGCAGGCTATACTCGGTCAGGCTAATATGGTAAAAAAGATATATTTTCCAAGAGAAGTAATGCCTGTTGCATATACGACAAGCAGTTTTATAAATATGCTGCTGTCATTTATAATAGTGCTTGCCGTATCGGCATTTTCTCCAAGACCTTTCAGTATAGGAGCAGTTCTTGTCCTTCCTGTTGTCATGGTGATACAGTATATACTTGTTCTCGGAGTCACTATGCTTACTTCATCTCTTACAGTATACCTGCGTGACCTTGAGCATATTATGGGTGTTCTCAATATGGGACTTATGTATCTTTCACCGGTGGTTTACGGTATAGACTATATACCTGAAAGATTCAGGGCTGTTTATATGCTTAATCCGATGGCTCCTGTAATAATTTCATACAGGGATATTCTTTATTACGGGAAAGTTCCGCAGCTTTCAATGCTTTTACAGGCATTTTTTTTAAGTCTGCTGGTTTTTGCAGCCGGTTTTGCGGTCTTTGAAAAACTTAAAAAACGTTTCGCTGAGGAGCTTTGATTTATGGACGCTATAAAAGTAAATGATATTCACAAACATTTCAGGGTATATTCCGACAAGGGAAAAACATTCAAGGAAAAAGTTATATTCCATAAAAGAAACAGATATCAGATTCATAATGTACTTAACGGCATTTCATTTGATATACCAAAAGGTCAGGCTGTCGGACTGATAGGCCATAACGGCTGCGGGAAAAGTACTCTTTTAAAGCTTATGACAAGAATTATCTATCCCGACAGCGGCAGCATTGAGATAAACGGCAGAGTTTCAAGCCTTATCGAACTCGGTGCAGGATTTCACCCCGATATGAGCGGCCGTGAAAATATTTATACAAATGCGTCCATTTTCGGACTCAATAAAAAGGAAATTGATGAACGACTTGACAGAATAATAGAATTTTCAGGACTTGAGGAATTTATTGATAATCCTGTAAGAACATATTCATCAGGTATGTATACAAGGCTTGCTTTTTCAGTTGCAATAAATGTAGATGCTGATGTTCTGCTGATAGATGAGATTCTTGCTGTCGGAGATACGGCTTTTCAGGCTAAATGCCTTGAAAAATTAAGGGATATAAAGGCTGAAGGCACTACTATAGTTATAGTTTCACATTCTCTTGCCCAGATTGAGGAGCTCTGTGAACGTTCAATATGGATTGACGGCGGAAAAATAAAAATGGACGGCTCTCCAAATGAGGTTCACCCTGAATATATGGAATATATGGGAATGAAAGCCTCGGTTAAAAAGACTGAAACAGTTACAGTTTCTCATGAAAAAGTTGCTGAAATAACAGCTGTCCGTATGACCTGTGAGGACGGCTCTGTTAAAAATAATTTCCGTTCAGGAGAGAAAACTGTCCTTGAATTTGATTACCGCTGTATTCCTGAAAAAACAGACGGGCTTCTTATAGGTCTTATGCTTATAAGAAATGACAAGCTTACCTGTTACGGCACTAATACCAAAAGAGAACGTATTAATCAGATACCTCTTAAAGAAAGCGGTACAATACGCCTTGAAATAGAAAAACTTAACCTTGTCGCCGGAACTTACTGGTTTGATATTGCTCTGCGTTCAAGGGATATGTTTGCATACGATTACAAGGAAAAAGCAGTCACCTTTACGGTGTATTCCGATGTAAAGGAAATAGGTATAGCAAAACTTGACCATAAATGGAAATTCGACTGAAAAGGAGTGGTATTTTGAAAAATTTCAATGAATATCTGGACGGGGATTCAAATCCTTTCAAAAAACAAAAACATTTCAATGAAGCTGTAAGCACTGCAATTGATGATGCAAATTCATCTTTTGAGGAGCAGAAAAAACAGATTTCAAGGCTTGAACTTGAAATAAAAGCTCTGCTTAACCAGACAAATGCCCTTAAATCCCAGATAAACAAGCTTAAAAGCCTTGAAAATCAGCATTTTTCATATCTTTACGGTCAGTCCGGAAAATTTGATGAATGTATGCTTGAAGTAAATCCAGAAGCCCGTGATTCAGTAAAGAATAAAAATATTATTGAAACCGGTGCGGAACTCTCCGAATGTTTCAAATCTGTAAAATCCAGTCCTGAAAACCTTGAAAATGCAGGCGAAGTTTTCAGAAAAAATGCTCAGTCACAGATAAATCAGATACATCAGAACTATAACAGCAGAATTATTGCTGTTATCTGTACAGACCTCACGCTCCACTGCGGTATGGAGGCTATCAGAAATGAAGCTTATGACATATATAATCTCCTCAGAAAAAAAAGCTGTTATAATGTAAAACTTGTTTCAATCGAAAAAAGCGTTGAAAATATGGTTCAGAGAGGCGATATCATCTGTATTCCTGCCTCAAAGACAAGAGAATGCCTTAAAAAGATAAATCCGATGCTCTGTATTATCTGCGAAAGCACTGCCCATGTGCTTACTGCAAATGACTGCGGGCTGCTTATGTTCAGGAGTATTGTAAGACTCAGCGGTCAGAATCCTCTGCGTGATATAACTGAAAATACTATGGCTGAACTCTGTCACCTTAATGATTTCGGTATACAGAAATATTGCGTGCAGTCGCAGAAAGCTGCTGATATCATGACGGAAAACGGTTTTCATGAACCGGTTATATCATATCCGGTTATTGACATAAACAAACACATATACTCATGCCGAACTGAACCTCATGACCTTAAAAAATTCACAGTGGGTTTTGCCTCATCTCCTATGACTGATGAACAGTGTTCCCACCGTGGAATTGAACTGCTTTGCAAAACAGTTTCAGAAACAAAGGGAGTTCAGTATCTTATACTCTGGAGAAACAAAGATATTGAATTGCCTGAAATTCTTAAAAAATCTCCTCACTGCCGTATTGAATACGGACGCTATGATATGGAACGTTTCTACTCAGAAATAGACTGCGTGATGATTCCTTATTCAACCGAGAATTTCAACCATTCCTGTTCAGTGTCTGCGATAGAGGCAATGCTCAATGGAATACCTGTTATCAGTACAGAGGTTGCAGGAGTTTCAGAACTTGTAAAACGCTTCGGAATAGGGTTGGTTACCAACCAGTTTGCAACCGCTTGCAACCAAATCAGAACGGACTACTGTCGTTTTAGCAGTTACCAACTGGTTGCAAACCTCCGCAGTTTTTTTGAAAAAAACAGTGTTTTAAAACTGATTGAACAGGAAGCTGAAAAAACATTTACTACGGGAACTGTTACTCTTTATGAATGGGACAGACTCCTTAAACAAAAGAAAAAATATCTTGTAAAAGGTCATGAACAGATGAAGCAGTATTACCAGAACGCCGAAATTGCGGGGAATTATACGGCTCACAGATTTAAACAGTATCCTCAGAACTGTTTTGATTTGATGGAAAGACAATCTGTAAATCTGATAATTTCAGATTTTTTCAAGGACAGAAATGCTCCTGAAATTCTTGATATTGCCTGCGGGGACGGAAGAATTGTTCAGGAAAATATCAAATTCGGAAATTGTACAGCGGTTGATTCTTCAGAACAGATGTTGCAACTGGTTGGTAACCGTTTGCAACCAGTTACCAACCGGTTGGTAACCAAAAAAGCTGACTTTATAACCGACAGTTTAGACACAGTTTTTGACGCAGTTACCACTTTCAGGTATATAAGACATTTTGACTATAAGACAAGAAAACTGATTTACAGAAAAATCAGAAACTGTCTTTCAGAAAACGGAATCCTTATTTTTGATGTTCCATGCAGAACATTTGAACTCAGACTTAAAAATATAAACGGCTGGGGAAATTATAATATATATGATGTGTTCTTTACCCGTGAAGGCATTGCAGAAGAACTTGAGAAAAACGGCTTTGAACTCAGATACATGATTCCTGTCGGAAAAGGTCTTGTTGACAGACTCCCCGATGAAGTCATGACATGGACAGTCGGAGCAGTAAAAAAATTATAGGAGACAGCTTATGAAAAAACAAATCTATTCTGATATTTTTGATATCGTTACCGAAAAAATACCTGATTTCAGATTTTCAAAGGAATCATACCTCTATCTGACTGAATGCAGTCCCGATGAGGTTAATGTTCTCAGTCTGCTTGAATGCAGCGACAACAGAACATTCCTTGAAACCGCATATATTGCTTTTCTTCAGCGTCCTGTGGACGAAAAAGCTTTTGAAAACTGGAAAAACAGCTTTAACCTTCCCGAAGATGAATTCAGGGATTCTGTGATACTTACCCTTTCAGCCTCTCAGGAGTTTGCAAATACCATGATATCAGTGAAAAATAATATATATGACCATGGCAACGGCGTAAACAATGAAAATCCTGTGGCAGGTTCAGCTGTCAGATGGCCGGAAAAACTTCTCAGACTGTACCGCAAACAGCCCGAATTCATTAAAAAAGCTATCAGAAAAAGTATGGGAATGAAAGGATAAAAAAGTATGAAAAAAATATATACAGACCTTTCAAATCTTATGAAGGTGAATTTTATTACAGGTATTCAGAGAGTTGTTCGTGAAATTATTGTAAGAATGATTGAGAGCGGAAAATTTGACCTCGTTCTTATGACATATGTTCCTGAAAAGCGTGTTTTTTTAAGACTTGACAATGAAAAATTCTATGACTGCTTTGTATACGGGAAAACTGAAAAAAACAGAATAGTTACCAGTGAAGTTATAACTCCTGAAACTATGCAGTCCGGTGCGGTTTTCTTTGATATAGACAGCGTATGGAATTCAAGACTCCGCAGAAGCTGGCTTTTTCCGGTTCTTAAAAGCCGTGGAGTAAAAATAGTTACTCAGCTTTATGACCTTATACCAGTTCAGCATCCGCAGTACTGCCATGAAAATACAGTCCTCAGTTTTATGGTGTATATTGGGGCAAATATCGGCTATGCCGACCTTATAATAACATCTGCAAAGGCTACCGTAAAACAGCTTGACATACTGACTGACCGCCTTGGAACTGAACGTAAAAAAGCTGCTGTTGTGCCTCTTGGCTGTGATTTCAATGCAAAACATGATTCAAAACCATGCAAAGCCGTTTCAGATGCCGTAAATGCCGGAAGATATATACTTATGGTCGGAACTATTGAACCGAGAAAAAATCATAAGCTTGTACTTGATGCACTTGATTCAGGTCTTGGAATGAATGTCATTTTTGCCGGACGAATAGGCTGGAATGTTGCAGAACTTGAACAGAGAATAAGAAAACACAGCCTTAACGGGAAAAATCTTTTCTTTTTTGACAATGCAGGCGATGATGATATAGATTATCTTTATAAAAATGCATTTGCAGTGGCATTTCCTACATATAATGAAGGTTTCGGTCTCCCTGTTATAGAGGCATTTCAGCATAATACTCCGGTATTTGCCTCTGATATTGAGGTTCTTCATGAGGTTGCAGGGGATTTTGCTGATTATTTTGACAATACGGATTATAATTCATTTATATCAGTCGTTAAAAAATATGCTGATAATCCTGAAAAATATCAGCAGCTTAAAAATTCTCTCTCTGAATTTGTTCCGTTTACATGGGACAGCTCCGCAGAGGCAATGATGGAACAGCTTGAATCAATGTTTACAGTTTCTGAAACTGTTCCGCCTGAAACAGTTAAACAGATGGCTGTGCTTACTGCAAGAAATGAGGATATACTTTCAGCTCTGCCGTATATTGACAGATTTATGCAGTTTATAACCGAAATAGTAATATGCTGTCCTGAAAAAAATATCCCTGAACTTAAAGAATCCTATAAAGGCAGGCTTAACCTCAAGTTCATTACTGATGACCGGCTTCTTGCCGGAAATCCTCTGCCTGATGACCATACTACAAGAAATTTCTATCTCAGATGCCTTATGATGCAGAATGATATGCTTGATGATGTATTCATAATGACTGATGACGATTACAGACCTTTATGCGATATATCTCAGGAAGTCTTTATAAAGGACGGCAGATATCAGGCTTATCACTGCTATGACCTTGCACAGTGGCAGGGCACTTATGGAAATTATACCTCATTTGACAGGAGTATGTTCAGAACTCTTGAATTTTTACGCAGTAATGGTCTGCCGCAGTATCAGTATTCCTCACATCAGCCGCAGATAATTGACCGCAGAATATACAGGGAAATGCTCCGCAGATATGACGGGATTCAGCTTCAGGGTCTTGATGAATGGAGCTCATATTTCAATTATGCAGCATTTTATTATTCTGATATATTTGAACCGAAAACATATATTTCAATGTGCTGGCCGGGAGCAAGGAGCGACTGGGATTTGTTTGAACAGCCGACTCAGTTCCTGTTTGAAAATCATTATTCAGTACTCTATCAGAAAGGCGGTATATTTGAGGGATTTTCTGAAAGTTTCTGCGAAAATACCATATCTGAAAATATGCAGAAAACTGTTATATTTTCAAATGAGCTTCAGAAACAGGCTGTCGGAAATGCAGCATATGAGGCGTATTCAAGAAGTTATGAAAATCTTTACGGCGAAAAGCCTTCATATACGGTATTTGTACGCAATGACCAGCTTATGTTCCATGCTCCTGTTACTGTATGCTTTAAAAATGATTCGTGGAAAAGGATTCCTCTCTTTATCTCAGATGAAGTGTTTACAAGCTTTAAAGCCGAAAAGACTGTATTTACATATTTCTTTTCAGATAATCAGGGAAGGGCAATAAGCGATATGTGCGATGTAAACATAAAAATCAATGACAGAAAAATTATGATTCCGATAAGAATATGCCTTACAGCAAGAAAATGTATGCTTAATCTGCGTTTTTCTGCCGGAAATAAAAATGTTCAGGCTTCTGTTGTTGTTCCGGCTGTTATATTGTAGGTTAACTCAAATTTATGATTCAAAATAAGGGATTTTTCTTATATTTTGTAGGGGCGAACTGTGTTCGCCCGTTGGATTCAACGAAATTTCAGGCGGGCGAACACAGTTCGCCCCTACAGAAATAATCCATCGAATTTGCGTTAGATTAATTCAAAATACCCAATTGTTATAAATAAACAAGGGCAGAAATAAAATTTTTTTGTCGTTTCAGTGTAATATTAGTATTGCAAAAATGCAAAAAATATGGTACAATATTTTAAACCTGTCAGATTAATGCTGACATCTAAAAAATTTAATCAAAAGGAGATTTTCTATGAAGAAATTCGGTTTTTTTGACGATGCAAATAAGGAGTATGTCATCACTTCTCCTAAAACCCCTTATCCGTGGATAAATTATCTCGGCAATCAGGGATTTTTCTCACTTATATCCAATACAGCAGGCGGATACTGCTTCTATAAGGATGCTCGTCTGAGAAGAATTACAAGATACCGCTATAACAATGTTCCTATCGATATGGGCGGCCGCTATTTCTATATCAAGGAAAATGATACTGTATGGAACCCAGGCTGGTCACCGGTAAAAACTGAACTCGACAGCTATGAATGCCGTCACGGTATGGGCTATACAATCATCACAGGTAAGAAAAATAACCTCAAGGCTGAAGTTACTTTCTTTGTTCCTCAGAATTATGACGGCGAAATTCAGCAGGTTGTTCTTACTAATGAAGATTCAGCTGAAAAGACTTTCAAGCTCTTCTCATTCGCTGAATGGTGTCTGTGGGACGCTCAGGACGACTGCACAAACTTCCAGAGAAACTTCTCAACAGGCCGTGTTGAAGTTGACGGTTCTACAATCTATCATAAGACTGAATACAGAGACAGACGTAATCACTACGCTTTCTATACTGTAAATGATTCAATTGACGGCTATGATACAGACCGTGATTCATTTATCGGTCTTTACAACGGATTCGGCGACCCTCAGGCTGTAACTGACGGCAAGGCAACAAATTCATTTGCTGACGGCTGGTCACCTGTTGCTTCTCATTACAAGGAAATTACTCTCGCTCCTGGCGAAAGCAAAACTCTTGTTTTCATTCTCGGCTATGTTGAAATGCCTGCTGACCAGAAATTTGAAGCTGACGGCGTTACTATCAACAAGGTAAAAGCTAAAGCAATGATTGAAAAATATAATACTCCTGAAAAGGTTGCTGCCGGTCTTGCTGAACTCAAGGCTGCATGGGACAAGCTTCTCGGAATATTCAATGTAAAGACTCCTGATGAAAAGGTTGACAGAATGGTTAATATCTGGAATCAGTATCAGTGTATGGTTACTTTCAACCTCTCACGTTCTGCTTCTTACTTTGAATCAGGTATCGGCAGAGGTATGGGATTCAGAGATTCAAACCAGGATATTCTCGGTTTCGTTCATCAGATTCCTGACAGAGCAAGAGAAAGACTTATCGACCTTGCTTCAACTCAGCTCCCTGACGGCGGCTGCTATCATCAGTATCAGCCTCTTACAAAGAAGGGTAACTCCGATATTGGCGGCGACTTCTCAGATGACCCGCTGTGGATGATTCTTTCAGTTGGTGCTTATATCAAGGAAACAGGCGACTGGTCTATCCTCGATGAAATGGTTCCTTATGACAATGATGAATCACTTGCAAAGCCTATGCTTGACCACCTTACTGTTTCATTCTATCATATCGTAAACAACCTCGGTCCTCATGGACTTCCGCTCGCTATGCGTGCTGACTGGAATGACTGTATCAACCTTTCATGCTATTCAGATACTCCTGGCGAAAGCTTCCAGACATATACAAATCCGAAGTTTGCTGCTGAAGGCGGCTATTCAAAGATTGCTGAATCAGTTATGGTTGCTGCTCTCTTTACATATGCAGGCCCTTCATATGTAGGTATTCTTAAACATCTCGGAAAGAATGATGAAGCTGAAAAAGCTCAGGCTGAAATCGATAAGATGAAGAAAAATGTTATGGATTCAGCTTTTGACGGCGACTGGTTTATCAGAGCTTATGATGCAAACGGCAACAAGATGGGTTCAAAGGAATGCGAAGAAGGTAAAATCTTTATTGAACCACAGGGCTTTGCTGTTATGTCTGAAATCGGCAAGGAACAGGGTGCTGACATCAAGACTCTTAACTCAATCGACAAGTACCTCAATACAAAATATGGTCTTGTTCTCAATAATCCTGCATATTCAAAATATTATATCGAATATGGCGAAATTTCAACATATCCGGGCGGATATAAGGAAAATGCAGGTATATTCACTCACAACAATGCATGGATAATCTGTGCTGAAGCTTATGCCGGCAGAGGCGACAAGGCTTTTGAATACTATTCAAAGATTGCTCCTGCATTCAATGAGGAAATTTCTGAACTCCATAAGACTGAACCATATGTATATGGTCAGATGATTGCCGGAAAAGATGCAAGCAGATTCGGTGAAGGCAAAAACTCATGGCTTACTGGTACAGCTGCATGGAATATGGTTGCTGTTTCACAGTATATCCTTGGCGTACAGCCTGAATTTGACGGTCTTAAAGTTGACCCTTCAATCCCGAAGGAATGGGACGGCTTCAAGGCTGTAAGACAGTACAGAGGTGCTGTTTATGATATCACAATAAAGAACCCTGACCACGTTTGCAAGGGTATCAAGTCAATAACTGTTGACGGAAATGCAGTTGAAGGAAATATCCTCCCTGTATTTGCAGACGGTACTCATAATGTTGAAGTTGTAATGGGCTAAAATATAAAATCTGAGCCGGATTTTTAAAAATCCGGCTCTTTTTTTGTTAATGAATGCCAATTCGATGGATTGTTTTTTGTAGGGGCGACCATTGGTCGCCCGCCTGAATTATGGTTAAACCATAATTTCAGTATTTATTTTTGATGAAAAATCATTGGTTAAACGATAAAATCATTGATAAACCATAACGGGCGACCAATGGTCGCCCCTACAAAACGAATCCGAATTACAGAAAAATCCATCAGATTGCGTTAATTTATTTTAAAAAATCTCTTTGCATTTTCATTTGTTATATCAATTATTTCCTGTGCTGTCATACCCTTTATTTCAGCAGCCTTCTGGGCTATTGATGAAATCATAAGGCTGTTGCAGCGTTGACCTCTCCATGGTTCAGGTGCCATATACGGACAGTCTGTTTCAAGCATAAGCCTTTCAACAGGAACTCTTTCAAGAGCTTTCAACGCTTTTTTTGCATTCTTAAATGTAAGAACTCCTGTAAAACTGATATGCATTCCAAGTTTTATGACTTCTGCGGCAGTTTCCGCTGAACCGCTGAAACAGTGAAGTACGCCGTCAGGCTTGTATCTGCGGAGAATTTCCATTGTATCATCATTGGCATTCCTTGAATGGATTATTACCGGAAGTTCAAGTTTTTTTGCAAGTTCAAGCTGTTCACAGAAAATTCTTATCTGTTTTTCACGGTCATAATTTTCATAGTGATAATCAAGACCAATTTCACCTATAGCTTTTACTTTCGGATTTTCAGCAAGTTTTTCTATGATTTCAAGATAGTTTTCAGGTGCAGAATCCACACATTCAGGGTGAAGTCCGACAGAATTATACATAAAATCATATTTGCTGCTTATCTTTAGTCCATACGCTGAATCCTCACAGTCCGATGATGCCATCATTATAAATTCAACGCCGTTTTCATGCATATACTCAAGGAGCTGTTCCCTGTCATCATCAAAGGCTTTGTCGGTATAGTGTGAATGTGAATCAAATATATGTTTCATTTTTTATTCCTCTTCATCGTCAGAATTTTGTGAAAGCCACTGTTTTACTTCTGCGATATCGTCACCGCTCATCTGGTAGAGTCCGTCCTCCCATACGCCTGACGGATTTTTGAACTGTGCGGAATATTTATCCTCTTCAAACATATATATAATAGTTTTGCGGGCATTTGTAAAGTCCATTGAGGTTATATTTGTATCAGGGACAAGATTCATTACAGAATTGAAATTTGTATCAAGGTTTCCGGCAATTCTCTCGCCGAATGTCTGGTTTATCATAGCTGTGAATACGCCGCCTGCATAGTATACACGCTGTTCCTCATCAGCAAAGGCATAGTGTGTTATAAGCTTTTCTATCTGTTCGCTGCTGAGGTACTGTTCTCCGGCATTGAAGCCTTTGAGTCCTGATGGAACATTGTATGATGCACCGCCGAATATATCGCAGAGCTTCTGGAATGATGCGTCATTAAGCTTGATATATTTGCTTACATCAATATCAAATGTATTCTGTATAGCGGACTGAACTGTTTCAACTCCTCCGCTTTTATAGAATTCGTCAATTGTTGATGATTTGTCATTATAGCTTACAACTGTACTGTTGAGAAGAGGCACAAGTATAAATTTGCGTGTAAGCGGAACAGTCCTTAAAATGACATATGTATTGACAAGTGAATCATCATCAAAATCTATGATAAAAAGTATATTTCCGCTGTCTGCTGATGAAGGGACATATTCGCTGTTATTGTTTGTTCCCTGTATTTCCTCATTTCTTGTCGTTATCTTGTCATAATAGTAAAGTGCAGGTATGCCCATTGCTATCAGAGCGATAAGTGTTGTCACAAGAAACGGTATAGCGATTTTTCCGCCTCTTGACTTTTTATTCTTTATTTTTCCTGACATAAATATATCCTCCGAAAATGCTTGAAATCATAATTATAAAGTAGTATAATAATTATATTATATATTATAGCGGAATTCAATGTCTTTTTCAAGTGCTTCATTATATTTTTCATGCAATTTCTTCAAATCAACAACAGTTGTTTTGATTCCGAGGTTTCTTGCAAAGCGTATTGTCTGACCTGTTCCGCTTCTGTAATTGCTTACAAATGCGATAAGCTTGTCAGAATGCTCTACCATATATCTGTTGCGTACTGAATATACATCTTTGCTGTAGCATTCGGAAGTACAGACTGTTTCGTCAGCATTTTCAAGAACCATTTCAAGCTGTTCAAGCTCAATGCCTTTAAAACTGTCTGTATGGCTGCGGAAAGGCTTTACTGCTATAAGCCTGATATCAGGATTAGTCTTTTTAAATTCAATGACGCACATGGCTGCCCAGAGGTCTATACCTCTTGCAAGACCTGACATGAAATCAGTATAGCCTTCATTTATACTTTCATATATATGATAGTATATCAGGCTTTTGATATCTTTTGTAAGCTGATTGTCATGTTTTCCACGCCCCGGCAGCTTTTCAGGACGATGACCTGAAAAACAGACTGTTTTTTCTTTCATATTAAAATCTCCATGTTATAGTATTTTGTATTATATTAACTATAACACATAATGATAATTTTTTCAAGACATTTTTAAATGCAAATTTTATAGTTATTTTCTGTAGGGGCTTCCTTAAGTTCGCCCCTACAAAATAAAGGAGTTGTTTTTTTTGGAATCCTACTGCAAAAGAGCATGGGCTGAAGTTCATCTTGACAGACTTAAAAGAAATATTCAGACGATAAGACAGAATCTGCCCCAAAATACTCAGATAATGGCTGTGGTAAAGGCTGATGCCTATGGTCACGGCGAAACTGAAATATTAAGCAAGCTTACTTCCTGCGGCATAAAATATTTCGCTGTTTCAAATCTCAATGAAGCTATATCTGTAAGAAAACACTGCTCTGACGGTGAAATACTTATACTCGGATATACTCCTCCGGAATGTGCCGGCGAACTTATCCGCTATAATATCATTCAGGGAATCGTTTCATCTGAATATGCTGCTGTTCTCTCTGCAAATGCCAAAGACGGCAGAAAAATCAGATGCCATATAAAAATTGATACCGGCATGGGAAGAGTAGGCATTAAAAATGATACTCCGAAACAATCTGCTGATGAAGCAGCCCGGATAATCAGAAGTTGTAATGGTCTTTGCGTTGAGGGAATATATACTCATTTCGCAGCCGCTGACAGCGATGACCCAGATGATATTGAATATACTAAAAAACAGGCTGACTTTGTTACTGATACTTATGATGAACTCGTAAAACTCGGCATAAAACTTGAACATCTTCATTTCCTCAACAGTGCAGGTGCTTGTTACTATAAAAATGAAAGAAGTACTCTTGCAAGAATAGGTATAACAATGTATGGTCTTTATCCTAATCCGGCTCTTGAACTTCCTTACAGTGTTGAACCGGTTATGGATTTCAAGGCTGTTATTTCAGAAATAAAAACCATACATAAGGGCGACTGTGTAAGCTATGGAAGAACATACCGTGCTGAAAAGGATACTGTTATTGCTACTGTTACAGTCGGATATGCTGACGGATATTCAAGACTCCTTTCATCAAAGGCTGATATCCTTGTAAGAGGACAAAGATGTCCGGTTATCGGCAGAATCTGCATGGACCAGCTTATGATTGATATAAGCGGTATAAATGATGATATCCATGCCGGTGAAACGGTTACTCTTATAGGCTCTGACGGAACAGAATCAATAACTGCTGACGATTTGGCTGGTCTTTACGGAACTATCGGATATGAAGTTGTATGCGGAATTTCTAAAAGAGTTCCGAGAATTTATTATTATTAAACACAAATTTTATAATTGAAAACAAAGGAATTTTTTGTAGGGGCGACCATTGGTCGCCCGTCGGATTATGGTTAAACCATAAATTTGATATTTGTTTTCTGTATGGAAAATCGTTGGTTATCAGCATGAAATTCTGGTAAATGCAACGGGCGACCAATGGTCGCCCCTACAAAACGAATCGGCATATTATTTAATCTGAAATTCGGTCTACAGCATACCCAAACGGGCGAACACAGTTCGCCCCTACAGAATAAAAGGGAAATTCCATATAAATTTTGTTGTCGAATTGGCATTATTAAAAAAATTAAAAGGGCGGTTATCCGCCCTTTTTTCTATTTTGTTATCGGTATTCTTATCTTGTATTCAATATATTCATCATTCTGTATCTTGCTTGAATTTGCGGATATTCCGGCAGCCTTCATTGTTTCAACTGCCTTGTTTATAGTATTTACAAACAATCTGATATCAGAAAATACTTTGCTTCTTTTGCGGTATGATTCACGGGTTCTGTTCTTTTCTATGTAATCCTCTATTGTCTGCTCGGTTTTTTCAACATTGAGATGATATTTTATTATGCGGTTTATTATCTCCATTCTGTCCTCCGGTGCGGCAAGCCTCAGCAATGCACGGGCATGGCGTTCCGTCATTCCGAATTTCATTATTATCATTCTCTCATTTTCCGTAAGCTTCAGAAGTCTTAATTTGTTGGCTATTGTACTCTGGGCTTTTCCGAGTTTTGCGGCGGCTTCCTCCTGTGTCATTCCATAGACATTTATAAGTCTTTCAATTGCTGATGCTTCATCAAAAAATGACAAGTCCTCACGCTGGATATTCTCAACAAGAGCAAGTATTGCTGAATTACGCTGACTTATATCAAGTACTATGCATGGAACATATTCAAGTCCTGCTGACTTTGCGGCTCTCAGACGGCGTTCTCCTGCGATAAGCTCATAATTTCCGGACGCTTTTCTTACTGTAAGAGGCTGAAGTATTCCGTTTTCCCTGATACTCTCTGCAAGTGATGAGATATCACTGAAATCAAATTCCGTTCTTGGCTGATAAGGGTTAGGTACGATTGTTTCAATTCTTACCTGAATTACCTTGTTGATTGGTTTTTCTCTTGTAAATACAGACATATTAATGACTCCTTTCAGATTTTAAATTTCCTGATGAAATCATTATAACATAAATAGGAAATAATTTCCACTATTTTATTATTATTATTTCCGACATATATCTGTATTTTATTTTGTGTTTATAAAGGTTTTGACTTTATCTGACCGCTGTTTCTCGGGTATTTTGATGAAGTCTGCGATATTTTTTTTATAATGAAAATTTTTCTTGACTCATCATTGACTGTATAGCTGATATCCTGTTCAATTCTTCCTCCGAGAAGCTTTACAGCAGCTGATGCAGATTCTGCACTTTCATTTTTCCCTTTCATAGCCATGAATATTCCGCCCGTTTTTACAAAAGGCATACAGTATTCGCATAATACAGGCATTGCTGCTACTGCTCTTGCGGTTGCAATATCATATTTTTCCCTGTATTCAGGTTTTTTTGCAAGCAGTTCCGCTCTTTCGTGAACGCATTCACATTCAATATCAAGCTTTTCACATAACTGATTTAAAAAAACAATACGCTTGTTGAGTCCGTCAAGCAGTGTAACTCTGATATCCGGTCTGTAGAGTTTAAGCGGAACTGATGGAAATCCTGCACCTGTTCCTACATCTATAAGTTTTGCATTCTCCGGAATATCAATCTTTGCTGCCGGAATTATGCTGTCAATAAAATGCTTTATAAGTATTCCCTCGCTGTCAGTAATTGCTGTAAGGTTGACCTTTTCATTGTATTCACAGAGAAATTCTGCATATATATCAAGCTTTTCATAAAGCTCTGCGGTAAGTTCAAGCGAATATTTCTCAAATTCTTCTTTGCAGTGTCTGAAATCAGGTAACATTGAAATTCTCCTTTTTTATTGAAAAAATATAGTGCGGCATATCAACTCCACGGTAATGTTTTGTAAACTTTCCTGTCAGAGTCATTCCATTACGCTTTGCAACATTCTGTGAAGCTGTATTTGTATCCCTGATAATCGAAAATACTTCTTTTGCCCCGAGTTTTTCAAATGCATATTTGTTACAGGCTTTTGCTGCCTCTGACGCATAGCCGTGATGCCAGTATTTTTTCTGAAAGAGATATCCCGTTTCAACTACATATCTGTCAGGAATATGCTGTATTGTAAGTCCGCACTGTCCTATCATTTCTCCGTTTTCTTTCAGTATAACCGCATAAAGCCCTATTGAGTCGTTTTTATATCTTAAAAGTTGTTTGTCAAGCCAATCCTGTACTTCTTCATCGCTGAATGCTCCTTCATATGCATACATTACTTCATCATCTTTAAGGATTTTACAGAGGTCTTTAAAATCTGACTGAACCATTTCACGAAGTATCAGCCTTTCTGTTTCAATAATCATTGTCATCCTCCTTTTTATATGTTGTTTTATGCAGGGGCATTTTGCCAAAAATCACAAATCTGATTATTTTCTATGATTCATTTATCTGAAATTCGGATTGAGTAATATGCGGATTCGTTTTGTAGGGGCGAGCGGCAAACTGCCGCCTGTAATCTGAAAAATATCATTGGTTTTACCGGAATTTAATCTGTTGACCAATGATTTCCCGTACAGAAAACAAATATCGAACAATTGTTTAACCATATCCCAAACGGGCGAACACAGTTCGCCCCTACAAAATGTATGGAAAATCCCATATTTTCAATTATAAAATTTTTATTTTGAATTTGGGAGAATTTATGGTTTAACCATGATTCAGGCGGGCGACCAATGGTCGCCCCTACAGATAATTACCATACTTCAACCATCTTATGACTTATATAGCATACTGTTCCGTTATAATTTATCTTGTACCAATATCCGTCATAGCTTATAACTTCAAATTCATCTCCCTTTGAAAGAGAGAAAAGAACATTGCTGTTATCTGATTTATCCGGTGAACTTCTTACATTTGCACTGCCTGCACTTACTCTGCCGTGGGTGGCATTGTCCGGTTCAGGTGCAGCTGGTGAAGCTCCTTCTGTTATGTATTTCTGTTTTACATATCCATGGAGAACATATCCGCTTCCGCTGTCTGTTGATATATAATACCAGTCATCAACGCTTCCGAGTATACAGCATGAATCTCCGTAATAAAGCATATCTGCTTCACGTTTATAGCTGTCTGTTGATGGCTGTGAGTAAATATATATTGACTGTGCTGAACACCATGCATCAGTGCCGCTGTTTGAAACAAATGATGAATAATATGTTGGTTCTGCGACTTCAACGCCGTCATTGTCAACATAAAACAGTATCTGTATATTATTATTCTGTATCTGCTGTTGCTGCTGCTGAGTATTTTCAGCCTGTCTGACTTGTTCTGCTTCTGTTTTAGCTGGTTCAGCAGCTGTTTCTTCTTTTTCCTCCGGTTTGCTGAATGATATATATGAAAGCTTTACATATCCACGCATTCCGCCGTATGAGATATCTGCCCAGTCTGAATCTATTGAATATACAGTTACTGCTTCTCCTTCATACATTCTTGCAATGACATCTCCATCATTTTTATTCTGATGAAGTTCAATATAATCCTGACCATCTGCTATTATATATCCTGTTGATACAGAGGCTTTTTCAGCTGATGCTGATTCTGTTGTGATTGCTGTCTGACTGCTGTAAGATGCAGGTGCTGTTCCGCAGGCTGTGAGAACTGCACACAGAGCTATTGAAACAGCTGATATTCTTCTGATTTTCATATATGTATAACCTCCCTTTTTATAATACCTCTTGAAAAATATTGAAAATATATATTTTTTTATAAATTTATTATACCATATATGTACAGAATGTCAATGAATTTTTACCCGAATTTGATATTTTTCGTTTATTATACAGAAAAAATTTTTTGTTAACGCAAATTCTTTTTGTAGGGGCGAGCGGCAAACTGCCGCCTGTAATCTGAAAAATATCATTGGTTTTACCGGAATTTAATCTGTTGACCAATGATTTCCCGTACAGAAAACAAATATCGAACAATTGTTTAACCATAATCCGGCGGGCGACCAATGGTCGCCCCTACAGAATAAACGAAAAATTCTTTATTTTCAATTATAAAATTTTTATGTCGAATTTGCGTTAAATTAAAAAGGTCACTTTGCAGAGAAAGTGACCTCTGAAAAATATTCTTACGGATTACTTGATGATATCAGTACCCATATATGGGCGGAGTGCTTCAGGAACTGTTACTGTACCGTCTGCATTCTGATAATTTTCAAGAATAGCTGCAACTGTTCTGCCAACTGCAACTCCTGAACCGTTGAGAGTATGTACAAACTGTGCCTTGTCCTTTGGTGAATTTTTATATCTGATTCCTGCACGTCTTGCCTGATAGTCAAGGAAGTTTGAACAGCTTGATATTTCAACATATCTTCCGTATGAAGGCATCCATACTTCTATATCATATGTCTTTGCACTTGAAAAACCGATATCTCCTGTGCTGAGAGCCACTACTCTGTATGGGAGTCCGAGTCCCTGAAGAACTCTTTCTGCATCATTTGTAAGCTTTTCGAGTTCATCAAATGATGTTTCAGGAGTTGTGAATTTTACAAGCTCAACTTTGTTGAACTGGTGCTGACGGATAAGACCTCTTGTATCACGTCCGGCAGAACCGGCTTCAGCACGGAAACAGGCTGAATATGCACAATATTTTATAGGAAGTCTGTCGCCTGCAAGAATTTCATCTCTGTGCATATTGGTAACAGGAACTTCTGCTGTAGGGATAAGGAAGTAATCATTATCCTTGTTATCCTCTGCACTTACAAGCTTATATGCATCTTCTTCAAATTTAGGAAGCTGACCTGTACCTGTCATTGAAGCTCTGTTTACCATAAACGGAGGGAGTATTTCAGTATATCCGTGTTCTGTATGAGTATTGAGGAAATAGCTGATAATGCTTCTTTCAAGCTTTGCTCCAAGACCTTTATAGAAATGGAATCTTGCTCCTGTTACCTTTGCAGCAGTATCAGGGTCGAGTATTCCGAGGCTTTTGCCTATATCCCAGTGAGCTTTCGGTTCAAAGTCAAATTTTGTAGGTTCGCTGAATTTTCTTATTTCAACGTTTTCAGAATCATCTTTTCCTATCGGAGTTGTTTCTGACGGAATATTAGGAACTGAAAGCAGAAGATTTTTCTGTTTTGCTTCAAGTTCTGATATTTTAGCGTCTTCCTGTTTGATTTTTTCAGCAATAGCTTTCATTTCAGCCATTACAGCAGTTGTATCCTCGCCGTTTTTCTTCATTGCAGGAATCTGTTTTGATACTTTATTCTGCTGAGCCTTGAGATTATCGGTTTCGGTTGAAATTTTTCTTCTTTCTGCATCGATTTCAAGAATGCTGTCGATATATTCATCATAATCGGCATTTCTTGTTTTAAGAGCTGCTTTTACAGCATCGGGATTTTCTCTTATTCTTTTGATATCAAGCATTTTTACTACCTCTTTATATAAAAAAATTTTTTAAAAAACTTATTTTTCAGCCTGAGTGAGTTTTTCTGCTATGGCTGACAAGTCATCTCTGTCATAAAACTCAAGTATCAGAGTACCTTTTCCCTTTGAATCTGATTTTATACTTACATTACGGCAGAGCATATCTTTAAGACTGAGTTCCATTTCTTTAAAGTAGCTGTCAGTTCTTTTTGTGGATTTCGGAGCTTTAAGTGACTGTTTTACAAGTCTTTCAAGCTGTTTTACAGTAAGTCCTTCCTCAGCACACTTAAAGGCAAGTTCTTTCATTATCTGTTTATCATCGCATGAAAGCAGAAGTTTTGCCTGACCGGTTGATATTCTGCCATCTTTTATAAGCTGCTGTATTTCATCAGGCATTGAAAGCATTCTTAAAAGATTTGCAACAGCCGGACGTGAACGTCCTGAAATTGCAGCGATATTTTCCTGAGTCATATTATATTTGTCGGCAAGTTCTCTGTAACCGAGGGCTTCCTCTATCGGATTGAGATTTTCACGCTGGATATTTTCGATAAGACTAATTTGTCTTGATTGTTTTTCTGAAAAATCGCTGATTATAACGGGAATTTCCTCAATTCCGGCGAGCATTGCGGCTCTCCAGCGGCGTTCGCCGGCTACTATGCGGTATGAGCCGTTATCCATTTTTTTGACTATTACAGGCTGTATGACACCGAATTGTATAATTGATTCAGCAAGGCTTGCTATTGAATCCTCATCAAAATCCTTTCTCGGCTGTGACCTGTCCGGTTCTATTTCCATAGTTCTCAGAGTTTTTACTGATGTCATTCAGATACTTCCTTTCTGATTAACATACATATTATATCATATCAGAAATACATTGTAAAGCATAATATCAGGTTTATCCTGTATGTTCCATATGGAACAGAAAAAAAGCGGTCATGACTGACCGCTTTTATAGCTGTATATTTTTGTTTTTATGCCTTCAGAACTGCCGCTTATGATTATTCTGTCAATTTTTTTGTTTGTATTGTATGTATCATTGATATCCTCTCCGCTGAATCCTGAATATTCGATATATTCGGCACAATGCCCTCTCATGCTGTATGAGAGTTTGTTCTGCATACTCTGTTCAGGTTCATTGAGGTACTGCCTGTCAAGGGCAATCTGTTTGTGGCGGACTATGTTTCTTGCGGAGGCAGCCGGATTGCTGAGGCTGTATGTGTCATAATTCCCGTCAATATCCTGCATATGATAATTGCTGATTATTTTTGTATAGTCAAGGCATACGCCTTTACTTAGTATTATATCATTGCTGTATGTGAAATTTGCAGGAGCTGAAACAGCAGTTATCCTTATATTGTTGTTATCCCTTACAAACGGATATATTCCGGATATTTTATAGCTTATATTGACAACAGCGTCCCATAGGTTTGCATTATCTTTAAGGAATATGTAATTCTGTACCGTGCTGTTGTCCTCATGGGTGACATGAGGGATATCGATAAAGCTTTCCATAAGGCTGTTGAGAGAGGTATTGTACATCATTCCGGGAATGGGCTGATTCTGTATGAGAAGTGATGAAAAACTTTTTGATGTTATGCTGAGGATTGTGCCGGAAGATTTTATGCAGTAATCCGATGTGTCGATAAGGCCGTAATGAACGCAGTGATTATCTATATATACGGATATTTCGCTGTATTCGGCGGAAGTCTGGCTGCATGAAAGAGATACGGAAGCGGTTGTATACGGAGTAAAATATTCTTTCTGGATTTTAAGGCTTAATATATCGCTGAAGCTGTACTGATTTCCGTTTATATCCTTCAATGAAACAGTTACTGTATTACTCATCAGCGGTCAGCTCCTCAATTGCTGACAAGGACATGAATGTCATGCTGATATTGCATATAAATCCATTTTTATCCTTTTCAGCTGAATATCCGTAAAGTATCATATCCGAAAATGAAAGACCGCTTATCTGGAAATCATTCTGTGAAGCCGATGAAAGAGCCGTTTCAAGGACAGGAATAACTGTGCTGTCATTGAATTTTGAATCTGAATCAATTATGAGTATAACAGGATTGATGCCTTTTGAAACGAGCTTTGTATTTCCTGAAACAGTGAACTGTTTTGCAGTATTTTTTGAATGTTCTATTTTGTAAGACCTGACGGCAAACTGTTTTGAGCCGATAGTTATTGAATCTGATGAATTTTTAAGAATATCAATTGTCATCTGTTGTTTCCACCCCTTCATATGTTCCTGAAACTGAAAAAGTCAGATATGTTTCAAAGAGATTGTATTTTTTACTGAACTGCGGCGGAGAAACATTGATTTCCGTTATATTGAAATTAAGACCTGAAACAGTATTGAAAGCGATATTTTCAAATTCCTGAAAAAATCCGTCAGATGAGGGGGAAAATGCGGATATTCTGATTTTTATATCGCATAAGGAGAGTTCATGATAAATTTTTACTGATTCAGTGTCTGCAATGATAAACGGATAATCCTGTGAAGCAAAGGAATCAGGAAAACTCCTTGATACATTCCAGCTGCCATTTGTTTTTAAAAGAGAGATGATATCGCTGATAAGAGAGGATAAAGTCATTTTCTATCAGCTCCTTTTTTCAAGCCTGCATGAATATAAATTCGTTGTCTGCGAGTAAATCAGGGATATTGAGCCAGTAATCATGAACAAGATTTCTTGCAAGCTGGAATTTCTGTTCGCTGTTGTCGTGTGAAGCGACAGTTCCGGCGTATGTATAGGTAAGCTTGTCTTTCTGGGCGAGAATCTGCATATATCTGAGGTTAGCAATTGCCGCACAGAGAAAAGCGAGTCTGTCATCAGTGAGGTCAGCATCTTTTCTGAGTTTTGGCAGCACATCGCATACAGCGGAATTTATAAGCGGCATATATTTTTTCACATCAGTTTCACCTGAAAAGAGAGTGAAAAGACCGGTAATTTTTTCGATATTCATATTATTTTGCCTCCCTGAGTTTAAAATCTGAAACGGATTCAGTTTTTATATTTGCGAGCTGAGGAGAAGATTTTGATTTATTTTCGCTTATAAGCGAGCGTTTGAATTCTGAAAGTTCAGAGATATCCATTTTTTCAACAGCTTTTTCAAGAGCCTTTGACGCAGAAGCAGAATTATTCAGGTAACAGAGTCTTATAACATCACGTTTAAGGTCATCATAAAGAGTATTTATTATCTGATTTTTCTGATTGAGTTCATTTATAAGTTCAGAGCTGTCATTTCCGAAATATTTTGTAACGCCGGCATTTACCTGAGCCGGAACAGCAACAAAGCTCCATTCATAAGCATCAGTGATATCATCAAGAGTGTGGAAACAGAGTTCCGAGCCATATTTTCTGCCTTTTACATGGATACAGTTTTCTTTTTTGCAGATTGAGCATACAGATTTTTTAGCTGAACAGGATATGCTTACTTCTTTTTTTATTCCGCCGTCAATTTCCTTGATAAGGTCGCTGTTTGCAGCGGTTCTGACCATATAGGCGGAAGCTTTAAGCTGTTTGTAAGGTCTGCCGTATGAGTTGATTCTGTCCGGAACAGTAATTATTTCAGTATCGAAGATTCTTGCAGTCTGGTTTGAGCCTTTAGGATTGTGGTCGAATATGCCGGTTTTGCCGATAAAGAGTTCTCTGAGTTTTTCAAGAGCATTGTCTGAAAAGGCTTCATAATCCCTGTCAACATCATTGTCGCAGAGAATAACATCGAAGATATATACTTCATCTTCAGTATGTTCACGTCTTGTAAATCTGTTAAGTTTTTCGAGCATAAAAAGATAATCTCCTTTTTGTGTAGGGGCGACCATTGGTCGCCCGTCAGGGTTACAGCATACCTTATCGGGCGACCAATGGTCGCCCCTACGATAATAATTTAACGCCAATTCTATATGGAAAATTTTATCGAATTGGCATTGGTTTAAGCGTTAAAATTCAATCAGCTTTTTGTAAGGCTGAGAACCTTTACAGCGTCAGCCATAAGTTTTTTGAAGCCGATGCATATTGAAACAGAAACATAGTCAAGCTGTTTGTCAATAAGCTTGTCAGTTTCAAGAACGATATCAGAGTTTGAGATAAGTTCAAGAGCATATTCAGAGTCAATGCCGATGATTGTATCGCTTGCCACCTGAGAAGAAGCAATCATGGAAGTACCGAACGGGAAGTGAACTATACCATTTTCATCATATGTACAGTCCTGCATTGCAGACATTGAGAGTATAGAAGCAGCAACGGACGGAGCAGCAAGAAGAACGTCCATGCCAAAATCAGAGAATGAGCCATAAAGAGCAGTTATATCACTGTATGCAAGAGAAGAACCGCTTATAGAAGAAGCAGTAACACCGGTTTTAAGGGTAGTAACAGCCTTGCCGACTATTGCATTGGCAAGTTTTTTGCCGATAGCTCTGAGAGTAACAGCATAAGCGTCAATTGACTGATTCATAAGAGCCTCATATGAGGTTGAAACGAGTCTGCCTATTTTGTCAAGAACGATAGTAGATGAATCTTCAGTAATTGATGTTACAGGGAGAGAATTTCCCTGAGTTGTCACAGTGCTGTAGGCAGATGTGCCGTCAGAAACGGCAAAGCCTCTGTATATGCGTGAAGAAGAAACTGTTTTTACAGCAACAATTCTGTCAAGGATAGAGTCAGCCATGCCCTGTTTTACAGCTCGTGAAACGAATTCAGGGAACAGAACAGCACTTTCAGTAGTAGAGAAGAATTTGGCGATTTTGTCGCAGTTTTTGCCGCTTACCTTGATATCAAAGCGTTTGAGCTGACGTTCATAAGCATCAAGACCAGCAAGAGCAGAATCCTTATAATTTTCTGACGGGTCGAGTTCTTCAAGAGCCTGAATGAATGATTTTCCTGAAAGGTTATAAAGACCTTTTTCGAGTCTGATAGTATTATACATAAAAATTCCTCCATTAAATTTTATTTTTTGCATTACGGATTTCAATTTCTTCAGCCTGAGCATTTTTAAGGCGTGCATCAGCGAGTTCGACTTCATCCTGAAGATTGATATTGTCCCAGACGACAGTAATATCTGAACAGCAGCCGTTAAGGCGAAGAAAAGCGGAAGCGACCTGTTTTATGACAGGGGTAATGAGTCTGCGGTAGTATTCCAGTTCAGAGGTAAGAATATCAGCCTGCTGAGAGGACATACGTTCAGTTGATGACCAGTTAAGGCCGAGAAGGAAGGGCGGTATTGAAAGCTTTGAAACGAGCTGTTCAAGGAGCTGTCTTACAGGTATATTTGTATCGATAAGCTGATTTTCAGCACCGATAACTTTGATATCAACATCACCGACAGCAATGAAGTCCTTGACGCTGCCGCCCGACATACCCGATGACCATTCAGAAGCAATCTGCATGGCACGTTCCTTTGCCATATTTCTGTCAGCGATATCGCCTGATGGCTTATATGTAACAGCATAGCGGACATTTCCCACACGGTCATAATTCTGACCGATACATTCATATATACGCATGAGAATGGAACTTAAAGCGGGAAGACCACGAAGGACAGAGCGGCCGTATATCTGACCGTCAGGGGGATTGAGAGCCGAGAAGATAATGCGTTCAGGGTACGGGAGCATAATTTCAGAGCCGTTGTCATTTCTGATAAAGAAATTTCTTTCAAAAGGCGAAGAACCGTTTCTGACTTCAAGATTGCAGACGTTGCCGTTGAAAAGTCCGGCAATCTGAGAACCTGAGTCATCAATAACAATTTCGCCGACAGCATTTCCGTATGTTATAAGGCTGTCAAGGAACATATCAGTAAATGACTGTAAAGATTTTGAGGATATGCCGACAGGAACATTTTCGATAAATCTGTCGAGTTGTTCCTGCATTGAACCGTCATTGCAGATGACGGAGTATCCGCCTGTTAAGCGGACAATTTTGCAAAGAGCAGCGTCTATGACGGGAACAGCGAAACGCAGACCGTCATAAAGATTTTTTTCATAGATATCATTTCCGAAATTATAAGGAATGAAAGAGGAAGTTCTTTCGGACTGAATCATGATACCGTTGTCGGATTTAGGCTTGTCACGGGTAAAAAGACCCAAAATGAAGCACCTCCATTATAAAATTCAGCGTTCTGCGGAAAGAACGAAGAAGCCGGAATCGGTGGAATCAGAGGAACAGAGCATAGAGCTTACAAAGTAGCGGATATCGTCCATAGCATGGTCATTTTCCTTTACAGGAGCATCATAGCCGACTTTGTCATTCCATTGATAGAGAGAGAATTCACGGATAGTGTCAAGGCAGGACTCAGAGAACATAATTTTTTTCTGTTTTATGGCATCGCTGACACGTCTTATGCCGCTGATTACATCATTGTCAGCCTTAATGACATTAAATTTTCCGTGTCGCCTTATGCATTCGATAAAGCTTGCAGCGGAGGGGTCAGCGATGACGCATTCGACCTGTCTTGAGCCGATAAGGTTTTCAAGAGCCTGATAATGTTCCTCATCAGTACGGGAAACGCCCTCACGTCTTGAGTCATAGTAGTACTCATCGAGTCTGTACCATACGCCGCCGGACAAGCCCCACAGACCGAATGATGAAGGATTGACAGTGCCGTAATCGCAGGAAACGGCGAATTTTTCGCACTGAGGGGGAGTTGAGAAGAAGTGGGAGTTCCTGTCAATCATAGGGTAGACAAGACCGCTTGAAGCGACCCATTTTCCGAGAATGAAGCGTTCATAGAACACGCCGGAGTACATTCTTTTATAGCGTTCCTTGATATTTTCGGACAACGAGGGGTTATCGTCCATAGTGAAATGAATGTAGAGAGCATTTTTCTCACTGGCTTTTTTAATCCATTCGAGGTAGAACCAGTGATAAGGGGATTCGGGGTTGCAGTTGAACCACATTCTGGAATTGCTTACAGAGCATCTTGCAAGAGCCTGTTCAACGAATGAGCGTGGCATAAGAGCGACTTCATCGAAGAAAACGCCGCAAAGAGTCATACCCTGAATAAGTGAGGCAGAGGCTTCATCTTTTCCGCCGAAAAGGTAATAGCGGTTTGAAATGCCGCAGAGCTGAACATCTATGTAATTTCTGCTGACTTTTTCCATGCAGGTGAATCCGAGATGTCCGAGGATATTGACAAGAGGTGTAATGACATTGCGTTTAAGGGAAGTAATAGTTTTTCCGCAGAAAGCGAAAGAGCCGTTTTTGAAGCTTGTCATAGACCATGAGATGAAGCCGACAGACATTGAGAGGGTTTTACCGCTTCTTACAGCACCGTCGCAGATAATGGCATCATAATTTTTGAAATCGGGGGAGTTCCACCATCTGACGGCGAGGGACTGTTTCGGGGAGAGTCTGTCAAGCTTCATTGATATCACCTGAAGCGGAAAGAGCGTTTATAAGGTTTTCAGCATTATTGAAATCTGAAGCTTCTCTGTCGCAGGCGAGGAGGAGTTCCATAGCCTTTACCCTGTCAGCGAATTTGATTTCAATACCGCCTCCTTTAACTTTTTTCAGCTCTGAAATATTGAAAAGGTCGAGTGAAGAAACAGCGGTCTGCGATAACTGTTCATCACACAAAATGAGGGAAACAGCGTCATTGATACTCCCGAAAGCAAGACGCTGAAGACCGGCGGTTACCAACCTTGCAACCGGTTGGTTGGTAACGGTTTGCAACCTCTGAAGACGGAGTTTGCAACCTGATTGTTCTAAGGTTTGCAACCCGTCAACCAGAGCAGTCGAGGGTGGAAAGCCAGCTTTTACAGCAGCCTCATAAACGTTGCCGTAAACGAGGTAGTAATAGCAGAAAAGCTTTCTTTTTTCTGATAAGGACATTTTGATACCTCCTGAATATGATACGATGAAAACCACCGTTCACTAATAGGCGATTCAGGGGTATTTTTTGCATATAAAAGTGCAAAATCTGAAAAAATTTTTTTTATTTATCTTTTGGACGAAACAGCAGAGCGATAACAAGGCCGAACAGCAAAGCTGCGGTAATACCGCCTGCGGAGGCAGTCAGACCGCCTGTAAAGACACCAATAAAACCTTTTTCGTCAACAGCTTTGCGAACACCTTCAGCGAGCAGATGGCCGAAGCCGGTAAGAGGAACACTTGCACCTGAACCGGCGAAATCGACAAGGGGCTGATACCAGTTCAGAGCAGAGAGAATGACTCCTGCAACGACATATGAAACGAGTATTCTGGCAGGGGTAAGTTTTGTATAATCAATGAGAACCTGACCGATGGCACAGAGTAAACCACCGATAATAAAAGCCCAAAAAAAGTTCATAAAAAAGCAGCTCCTTTAGTATTAGGTTGGTAACTGAAAAAAGACTGGTTGGTAACTGTTTTCAACCATGGTTACCAACCTTGTCAGAGAGGAAAACGAGGTGAGAAATGGAAGGAATTGTTTCTCCTTGTTGTGATGAAACTGGTGACATAAGAGCACCGGTAGCAGCAAAAAGCATACGATGAATTTTACCTGATTTAAGCTGCGGGAGGAAGTATCCGCAAAGGATACTTGCAGAGCAGCCGCAGCCTGAACCGCCTGCATGAACGTCCTGTTTTTCCGAATCGAACATCATAACGCCACAGTCTTTATGTTGTTCTGAAATATCGATGCCATCTTTTTTGAGGAGGTCGATAAGGAGATAGCTGCCGACAGAGCCGAGGTCACCGGTAACAATGCAGTCGAAATCGGAGGGTGAAAAACCGGTATCGGAAAGGAAAGTTTTAATTGTGTCAGCAGCGGCAGGAGCCATAGCAGCTCCCATATTGTTTGCATCATTTATGCCGAGGTCAGTAATTTTGCCTACTGTGCCGCCCAGAACGAACGGAGAGGAGTTTTCGGAGGACACCACAACGGCACCCGAGGCAGTGCAGGTCCATTGTGAGGTGGGAGTTCTCTGTCCTCCGTATGACAAGGGAAAGCGGAATTGTCTTTCAGCGGTTGAGAAGTGGGAGGAAGTGGAGTTTAAGATATAAGAGCCGAAGCCGCCGTTCATCATCATTGATGAGAGGAGAAGCCCCTCCGCCATGGTAGAGCAGGCACCATATATTCCGAAAACGGGGATATTGAGTTCACGCATTCCGTAAGTAGTGCAGATACACTGGTCGATGAGGTCGCCTGCAAACATGAAATTGATGTCATCATTTTTAAGGCCGGCTTTTTTTACAGCATTTTCAACAGTAATTTTCTGCATCTGGGATTCAGCCTTTTCCCAAGTATCCTGACCGAAATAGGAATCCTGTTCTATGACATCGAAATACTGAGCCATAGGGCCTTCACCCTCTTTAGAGCCGGCAGTGGAGGAGAAGGATTTAATGGAAACGGGATTATTGAAAATAAAAGTATTTCTCATAAAGTAGCTCCTTTCTTACTGGATATTGTCTGCAATTCTGATAAAAATATTCACACAGTTGATATCAATTCAGTAAAAAGGAATTATAAGGCATTCCGGAGCTGAAAATGGTGTTATATTAATAAGTTTTGGGCAATATATTGCAAAAAAATAAAAAATGGTTTATAATATTAAAATCGAATATAATTTTAAGGAGAAAAAAGATATGGTAGTAATTGAAATGGAAAACGGAAAGAAGATAAAGCTTGAGCTTTATCCGGAAACAGCACCGGAAACGGTAGCAAACTTTGAAAAGCTTGTGAAATCAGGATTTTATGACGGACTGATATTCCACAGAGTAATCAAAGGCTTTATGATACAGGGAGGCTGTCCGGAAGGAACAGGAATGGGAGGCCCCGGCTGGACAATCAAGGGAGAATTTTCGTCAAACGGCGTAAAGAATGATTTGAAGCATACAAGAGGAGTAATATCCATGGCACGTTCAATGATGCCGAATTCAGCAGGTTCACAGTTTTTTATAATGCATGAAGATGCACCGTATCTTGACGGAAAGTATGCAGCATTCGGAAAAGTAGTTGAAGGTATGGATACAGTTGATGAAATAGCGAATGTAAAGACAGACGGAAATGACAGACCTTTTGATGAGCAGAAAATAAAGAAAGTGACAATAGAATAATAGTTTTTGCGGCAAACTGCCACCTATAATTTTTAAATATCCGCCCATTTGAAAAACAATATCAGTAAGTAAGGGCGGGAATAAAAGTTTTTGCCCAGCTTTTTTCAAAAAGCTGGCGGAGTCCAGAGGCTTCAGCCTCTGGTCAGGGGTGCGGGGACGAAGTCCCTGCCCAATTATGCTTTAATAGTTTTTTGTCAAACTTTTTTTGAAAAAAGTTTGAGCAAACGATAGTTTGCTGAATTAAGGTTGTCAGTTGTAGGGGCTTCCTTAAGTTCGTCCGCCTGAAATTCCGATAAATCCAATGGTCGCACCTACAGAAATCAATCCATTATTATTATAAAAAAATTAGGAGGAAAAAATGAGCAGTCTTAAAACACCTGCAGGGAAAGAAAAACGCAGTATCAAAGACTGGATTTATGACAGACGCATATATTTTCTGGCATTTTTCGTGCCGGTAGTAGTAATGTATATAACATATGCACTGTTTAAATTCTATCCGTTCGGAGATAACTGCGTACTTGTACTTGACCTTAACGGTCAGTATGTATATTATTTTGAATATGCAAGACAGGCATTCTGGGGAGACGGAAGTCTGCTTTACAGCTGGTCGAGAAACCTCTCAGGAGAATTTCTCGGAATTATGGGATATTATCTTGCAAGTCCGTTTACGCTGATAGTAATGCTTCTGCCGCAGAAGATGATACTCGGAAGTTTGCTTATAATGCAGCTTGCAAAGATAGGAACGACAGGTATAACATTCAGCTATTATCTTCAGAAGTCGCATAATGTAAAGCCGCTTAATTCAGTATTGTTCTCAACACTTTTTGCACTCTGTGCATATGCGGTAATACAGCTTATGGACCCGATGTGGCTTGACGGACTTGTATTCATGCCGCTTATGATGTATGGAATTGAGAAGATAATAGACGAAGGAAAGAAAGTAAACTTTATAATACCGGCAGCAATAATGTTCTTTGCTAATTTCTATATAGGACTTATGCTTGCGATATTCTCAGTACTTTATTTCTTTTACTATATATTTTTCGGAACAAAGACAAAGCAGGGAATTGCAGGATTTTTCAAATCAGGGATACGTTTTGCGGTATCAGGAGTAGTGGCAGCAATGATGGCAAGTGTAATGCTTCTGCCGGTATACTATTCGCTGAAGCTTGGAAAATTTGACTTTACAACACCTGATTATACGCTTAAATTCCAGTTCCAGACGCTTGACCTTTTGTCAAAGCTGCTGCCGTCAAGTTATGATACAGTAAGGAACGAGGGATTGCCGGAGATTTACTGTGGTACACTTACAATACTGATGGTTCCGCTTTTCTTCATGAATGAGAAGGTAACAGCGAAGAAGAAGGCAGGACTTGGAATGCTGCTTGCAGTAATGGTAATCAGTATGTATGTAAAGCCTATAGATATGCTGTGGCACGGCGGACAGGTGCCGAACTGGCTTCCATACAGATATTCATTCATGGTATCATTTATACTTGTGACAATGGCAGCAATAGCCTTTGAGAATGTCGGAGGAATAAAGACAAGTACAATAGGCGGAACATTTGCAGGAATAATAGCATATCTGATGTATGCGGAAACTAAGGAATATGAGAATATAGACACACTGGGTTCAATATGGTTTGCAGCAGGCTGCATAGCATTGTTTGCATATATGGTACGCTGCTATAAGAACTCACCTAATTCAAAGGCAATACCGATAGCAATGCTTGTGCTTATAAGCGGAGAGCTTGTTGTAAGCGGACTTGAAACAGTAAAGGATATAGATGAGGACGTAACATACAGCAAGAGAAAAGCATATATCGACTATATTTCCGCAGGACGTGAAGCAGTTGATGCCCTTAAAGAATATGATGATTCGCTTTACAGAGCAGAAAAAACGTTCCACCGTACAGTAAACGATAATATGGCATTAAATCTCAGAGGACTTACACATTCAAGTTCAGTAATGAACTCAAAGGTAATAGATTTTCTGGGGAATATGGGTTATTCAAACAGAGGACATTATACGAGATACAACGGTTCAACACCGATAACAGACGGACTTCTCGGAATAAAGTATGTTCTTGACAAGGAAAAGAAAACAGAGTCTTCATATATGGAAAACAAGGTTCTCACAAGCGGAGATATCACAGTATATGAGAACAAAAACGCACTTCCGATAGCGTATATGGTAGATGATGACATACTGAATGTTTATGTAAAATCAGAAAATCCGTTTGAAAACCAGAATAATCTTTTAAGTGCAGTAACAGGTGAAAGATATGAATATTTCACAAGAGTAATGCCTGATGATATAAAATACAAGAATGTAACAACAGCAGACGCAGGAAACCAGACAAAATACATGGCAACAGAGAATATGGATTCAACAATAGAATTTTATATAACCTCACAGAGCGACAACCCGATGTATCTGTTTTTCCCGTCAGCGAGTGAAAAGAAGGTAAATCTGTGGCTCAGTACAGAATTTGATGAGGAAACACAGAGCTATGTAAATCATAACTTCCTTAATTATTTCTTTGAAACACAGTATTATGCAATACAGAGAATGGGAGATTTTGAAGCAGGACAGCAGTTCTCACTTATCTGTACAATAGCAAATGAATATGCATATATGAAAGACCAGTGGTTCTATCAGCTTGATACAGCAGCCGTTGATTCAGCACTTGCAAAGCTCAAAGAGGGAGCAATGACAGTGACAAAATTCAGCGATACACATATCGAAGGAACAGTAACCGCACAGGAAGGCCAGATTCTTATGACAACCATTCCTGAGGAGGGCGGCTGGACAATCAAGGTAGACGGCAAAAAGGTAGAGCCTGTACTGCTTGCGGACGCATTTATAGGAATACCGGTAACAGCAGGAACACATGAAATAGAGATGAGTTTCTTCCCGCAGGGACTTGGACTTGGTATAGTACTCCTTATAGTAGGAGCAGGAATAACAGTAGTATTCTATCTTAGTGACTATAATAAGCTCAATAAAATAATAGCAAAAGCAAAGGGAACAAAGAAGAAATAATGGAAACAGGGCGGAATAAATAAATTCCGTCCTGTTTTGACATCAATTCGTTCATCTGAAATTCGGATTGAAAAATATGCCGATTCGTTTTGTAGGGGCTTCCTTAAGTTCGCCCGTCAGGTTTACAGCATACCCCAACGGGTGACCAATGGTCGCCCCTACAGAAATAACCATTGAATTTTGGTTGTACCATAATTTAAACGGGCGAGCCCCTACAGAAATAATCCATTGAATTTGGGTTAATTAAATCATAAATCTGATAATTGTTTTTTGTATGGAAAAATCATTGTTTAACCTATAAACAGTGTTTTGTAGGGGCGACCATTGGTCGCCCGCCGAATTATGGATAAACATAAATTTGATGTTCATTATTTTGAATTATAAAGGAGAGAAAAGATATGATGACACTGCTCTATGAGGTAGGAAACAACCTCTATGTAAACATAACGAACGCCTGTCCGTGTGCGTGTACATTCTGCATCAGGGAAAACGCAGACGGAGCGTATGGTTCAGACAGTCTGTGGCTTGACCATGACCCGTCAGCCGATGAGATAAAGGCTGAATTTGATAAAAGGACTCTTTCAGACTACAGTGAAATAGTATTCTGCGGATACGGCGAACCGCTTGAAAGGATAGAAACTCTTATAGAAATATGCCGCTATATCAAAGCAAAGGAGGGCTGTCCGCCTGTAAGACTGAATACAAACGGACTTTCTGATATTATAAATAAAAAGCCTACAGCACATATGCTTGAGGGCTGTATTGATACAGTGTCAATAAGTCTTAACGCAGGAACAGAGGAATGCTATAACAGGGTAACAAATCCGTCATTTGGCAAAGGCTCATATAATGCAATGCTTAAATTTGCAGAGGACTGTAAAAAATACGTGCCGAGAGTAATATTCACAGTAGTTGATGTAATACCGCCGGAGGAGATAGAGCTTGCCCGTAAAACAGCTGAAAAGATGGGAATTGAATTCAGAGTAAGGAAGTATGACTGCTGATGGAAAAGATAAGGCTTGACAGGTTTATAGCGAACCAGACGGGAATGGCACGTTCAGAAACAAAGAAAATGATATACTGGAGCAAGGTAACAGTAAACGGAAAGACAGTACATTCATGTGATATGAAGATAGTGCCGGAAGAAGATGAGGTCTGTCTTAAAGGCGAAAGGATAGAATACAGGAAGAACATATATATAATGATGAACAAGCCGGCAGGAGTTGTATGTTCCACAAAGGACGGCAGGGCACCGACAGTAATTTCACTTTTGCCGGACAATCTGAAAAGGAAGGATATATTTCCGGCAGGAAGACTTGACAAGGATACGACAGGATTTGTATTTTTAACCAATGACGGAGAGCTTGCCCACAGAATATTATCACCTGCAAAGCATATAGCGAAATATTATTTTGTTAAACTTGCACAACCCTATTGTGAGAAGTATGAGAAGGCATTTGCAGATGGGATAGTGCTTGAAAACGGAGAGAAGTGTCTTCCGGCGAGGGTAAGCGGTATACCAAATCACGCAGAATGTGCGGTTGTGGAGCTTTTCGAGGGAAAATACCATCAGATAAAACGAATGTTCGCAGCTGTTGAAAACAGTGTTGAAAGTCTTTCAAGAGTGCAGATGGGAAACCTTCCAATCGCCGCAGAACTGGGATTTGGAGAGTGTTTGGAAATCTTGCACAACGATGTTGAAAACCTGTTGAAACCATCATCATTCGAAGATGTGCAAAAGAAAATTATTACAGATTTTTGGTCAAATTTAATAAACAATAATTTATAAGTTTGGTTAATTGGTGACTTGAAATTTATATATGAAATTTGGTATTATATTAATGTAAGTTAATTAAGTGCTGAAAACAGCCGAAAAAAATAAATTTGGGAGGCCAGAAAAAAATGGCAGGTTTATCATTACGCAATATCTATAAGAAATATGATAACGGATTTGTAGCCGTTAATGATGTAAATCTTGAAATCAGAGATAAGGAATTTATAATTCTCGTAGGTCCGTCAGGATGCGGAAAATCAACAACACTCAGAATGATTGCAGGACTTGAAGAAATTTCAGAGGGTGAACTTTATATAGGCGACCGCCTTGTAAATGATATCGCACCAAAGGACAGAGATATAGCAATGGTTTTCCAGAACTACGCTCTTTATCCGCATATGACAGTTTTTGAAAACATGGCATTCGGACTCAAGCTCAGAAAAGTACCGAAGGAAGAAATCCAGAGAAAAGTTGAAGAAGCAGCAAAGATACTTGACCTTTCACATCTCCTTGACAGAAAGCCGAAGGCAATGTCAGGCGGTCAGCGTCAGCGTGTGGCACTCGGACGTGCAATTGTTCGTTCACCACAGGTATTCCTTCTGGACGAACCTCTTTCAAACCTCGATGCAAAGCTTAGAGCACAGATGAGAACAGAAATTGCAAAGCTTCATAAGAAACTCGGAACAACATTCATCTATGTTACACATGACCAGACAGAAGCTATGACAATGGGTGACAGAATCGTAGTAATGAAGGACGGAGTTATCCAGCAGGTAGATTCACCGCAGAACCTCTATGACAGCCCTACAAACAGATTCGTAGCAGGCTTTCTTGGTTCACCGCAGATGAACTTTGTAGATGCAGTACTCCGCAATGCAAACGGAAGATTCTTCATTGAATTCGGTTCAGATGATTCAAAGACACAGAAGGGTGTAAAATATCAGGTTGAAATACCAGCATCAAAGGTAAATGCAGAACTTAATAACTATGTAAACAAGGAAGTTATTATGGGTATCCGTCCTGAAAACATCTCAGACCATCCGGAAGACCTTGCAGCAGCAACAACAGGTATAGTTGAATGTTCAGTTGAAATCACAGAACTTATGGGTGCAGAAATTTATCTGTATCTCAACTGTGAAGGAAACAGCCTTACAGCAAGAGTTGACCCAACATCAACAGCAAAATCACAGGACGTTATACAGGTATGTATCGACCCGATGAAGGTTCATCTTTTTGATAAGGAAACAGACAAGACAATAATGAACTGATTTATAGATGAAAGAACAGAAAAGAGAGCATTGTAGTAAATGCTCTCTTTTTTTTATTGATGTGATGTCAACCTGAGGTTGACAAAAAACTGCAAATGCTGATTGCTTGAAATCTTAAAAGATTTTTGTTATTATAATTATGCAACAAGCAGCAAACTGCCACCTGTAATTTGTAAAATATCCGCCCCTTAAAAAATGTTATAGTTAAGCAAAATCGGGTATAAAAGTTTTTGCCCAGCTTTTTTCAAAAAGCTGGCAGAGTCCAGAGGCAGCGCCTCTGGTCAGGGTGCTTCGGACGAAGTCCCTGCCCAATTATGCTTTAATAGTTTTTTGTCAAACTTTTTTCAAAAAAAGTTTGAGCAAACGATAGTTTGCTAAATTTATGGTAAACTTAAATTTATAAGTGGTGTTATAAAGTACTACATAAACAATCCATTTAAGTAAGGAGTATGATATAATGAAACAGTGTTTTTCAAATAAATTACAGCAGTTAAGAAAACAAAACGGACTCTCACAGGAAGCACTTGCAGAAATACTCGATGTATCAAGACAGTCAGTGTCGAAATGGGAAAGCGGACAGGTATATCCGGAAATAGACAAGATAATATTCATCAGTGAATATTTTCATGTATCAATTGATGAACTTTTAAAAGGTGATGCAAAGCCGCAGAGAAGACGCATAAACCTGTCAAAGCCGGTAACAATGGTCAGACCGGCAGCAGAACCGGAACAGAACATAATGCCTGAACCGCCGCCGTTTGTGAATCAGATGCCGATACCTCCCGTTCAGCCGTCACAGGCAGCAGCACCGCCGGCAGCAGTGAAAAAAAAAGACAATCCGCACAGAAAAAAGCTCAGTAAGCTTATGATAGCAGGGATATCAGTGTTTGGAGGTATTATGGTTTCTGTTGTAATAGCGGCAGGAATAGCAAGCAATGACAGATATATTTCCCCTACTTATTCGATTGAAGAAGATGATTATGAAGAACAGTATGAAGGACAGATAGCAAGAGCGTTATATGCAGAAAAAAACGAGGACGGAACAGTATCAATAGTTGAATATGAATATAATCCTGATGAGATACTCAACAGAATTTTTTATTATTACGATGAGGAGTCAGGGGAATATACAGAAGTGCTTGTACCGTATACTGATTTTGAAACATTTACGAATCATGAATATTTCCAGACAGCCAACGTATACATGGAACAGTATCAGGCATATCTTGATGTAATAAGCTTTGACAAGGAAGGGTACTATCGTATTTACGGAGAGCCGTTTCCTGATGATGAGGTACAGACAGCGAGATTTTATTCAGAGCAGTTTCAGAGATATATCAAAGTTCTGATACCGCCGAATGGTGATATAGATTACTGGCTTGAAGTTTACGGTTACAGACTTGTAGATATTTACGACAATGACGGAGGAATATACAAAACGATAGTAAGTATTCAGTGATTTATTCTTTTGGAAATATAGTCTGTAACATCGTCCTGAGGAATGCCGAGGACGACAGAAAATTCCTGATACATAAGGCTTTCAGCTTTACGCATAAAATTCTCGTCAGAGGAATTAAGTTTTTTGCCGCCTGAATTTTTATTAAGGTCTTTATGCATATGCAAAGCCTTAATCATGCTGATAATCTGTCTGTAGTCATCGCTTTTTATGATAGAAGCGAAAGCATTTTTGCGTTCATGGCTGTCGTTGAACCATGTAGCGGCAGTATCAGGGATTTCGTCAATAAGCTGATTAATTTGTTCTTTTGTGATGAGGGAGCGAATTTTGCCATCTGAATTTTTTTGAGGGATATAATATTTTGATGAAGCGGAGCTGACAGGAACAAGGCTGATATAATCAGTTTCATTCTGACCATCAAAATTGTGTTTTTCCAGACCGGATATTCTGCAAACGCCGGAAGAGCCGTACATAACATAATCGCCGATAGAAAATGGCATAAAAAAGACCTCCATATAATTAAAATTAATATTTCCGTAAGGGTGACAAATAGTCGCCTACAGGAAATAACTATCGAATTTGTTCTGATATAATTATAGCACAAATCGAAAAAAAATGACATGGGCTTTTTAGATAATAATAATTAAAAAACAATCGTCAAAATGCATAAAAATGACTTAAATAAGCATAATAAATATCGTAATTGAATAAAAATAATTTTTTTGAAAAAAAGGGTTGACATATAAGAAAGTTTGTAGTATAATTTAATAGTCGTCGGGAAATAGAACGGAAATTTCTCACGGCAAAGCAAAATATATGGCGGCATAGCTCAGTTGGCTAGAGTACTCGGTTCATACCCGATTGGTCGTAGGTTCGAATCCCACTGCCGCTATTGAGGCCCGTTGGTCAAGAGGTTAAGACACCGCCCTTTCACGGCGGAATCATGGGTTCAATTCCCGTACGGGTCATTTAAGTCCATAAACGAAAAAAGCTTATGGATTTTTTTAATTTAATAAGATATGAGGCCCGTTGGTCAAGAGGTTAAGACACCGCCCTTTCACGGCGGAATCATGGGTTCAATTCCCGTACGGGTCATATTTTGTGAGTCCTGCAGATATATATTATCTGTGGGATTTTTTTTATTTAAAGTGTTGACAATTAAAACCTGTTATGATATAATTTCAGTAATATAGTAAAATTAAAATCAGAATTAAGGGGTTGATTTTATGTATAGCAGAAAAATAATATCAATGATATCAGCAATAAGTATAATGGCATTATCAGTACCGGTGACAGCCTCAGAAGCACCGGTTCTTGACTCGCCGTCAGGGATTTCGTTCCAGAGATATTCAGATGGTACAATCAATGCAAAGTGGAATGAAGTTTCAGCAACTGACGCAGATAAATATGATGTTATCTATGAAGTAGTGTTATATAAGGACAATGGCGATGCCGGACTGGAAAGTGTATATGTAACAACCTGTATAGGAGCAGATTTTGGAATTCCGCAGGAATATACAGCTGATGGGACAGTGATATGTCTTTCAATACAGGCAAAGGAAGTAAACAAGGATACATGGGACGAATTTACAGGAAATGAAAGTGAACTTGTATACAGTGCCTCATATGAATGCAAAGAAGCAGCAGAGATTGATGCTCCAACAGGGTTAAAAGTCACAGTTGACGGTAAATCCAAAAAAATTCATGCAGAATGGGAAGCCCTTGAGTCTACAGCAAGTGACTGTGTATTTGAATATGAGTATACGCTTTATAATGAAACTGAATCAGGAACAGAACAGTGTGTTTCCGGTTATACATTTGAAACATCATTTGATGAGGAGTATCTTTCACAGTATTTTGAACAGGACGGATATTTTTATTTTACAGTAAAAGCAACTGAGTTACAGGTACTTGGAGATTCATCATATTCTTTTACAGGCAATGTAAGCAAGGAAGCGACAAGTGAAAAAGCTGAATATATAAAGCCTGTAATCGGCGTACCTGAAAATATAACATGGAGCATGAAAGGCAGCAGACTTTATGCGAGCTGGGACGCAGTAACTCCATTTTATGAATCAGATGTTGTGTGGTATAGAACAAGCTTAAAGAAAAAGAATGCAGACGGAGAATTTGAGCAGATATGGAGCATGACAGTAGCAGACGGCACAGAGCTTGATGTATCATCTTATCTGCTTAATGACCTTTACTGGGCAGGCTGGAGATATGAAGGCGGAGATGCAGAATTTGTGCTTGAAGTGCAGCCAAGCGAAATGACTGAATCCAATTATGTTGTATTTGATGGTGAATCAGCATTAAGCGATACATATTCATATAAGGAAAATCTGCTTGATTCAGCGGACGGACTTAAATGGAACGGGCTTACAGCACAGTGGAACGCCGTACAGCCGACCGACAGTGAAAAATATGAAGTAAGATATAATTTTGAGCTTCAGAAAGATGACGGTACAGGTTTTTATGAGCCGGTATGGTCAACTACAGTAAATGACACATCAGTAAACGTAGCAGAATGGCTTTCAGGAGATGAATACACCGGCGGAGATGCAGAACTTCGTTTCAGAGTTCAGGCATATCAGACAGAAAAGGGAGCAGCTGCCGAAACAGGAAATGAATTTTACAGCGGCTGGACAGTTCCGGGGGATACATATTCATATAAGGCATCTGAAAGCGGAATTACATGGTCATATAAAGATAATATGCTGACACTTTCCGGAAGCGGAACAATGGACGATTATGCCTCAGCATCAGAACAGCCATGGAAACAGTATGCAGATGAAACAAATCTTGTATATATATCAGATGGCATAGAAAATGTAAGTAAATATGCATTTTCATCATTTAAAAATCTTAAATTTGTAAGGTTCCCTGAAAAGCTCCAGAAAATAGATGAACAGGCATTTGAAGAATGTGAAATGTTTAAAACGGTATTCGGATATAAAAAGACGATAGCAAAAACATATGCAGATGAGAATAAGCTTAGTTTTATATCACTTGATTCTGACAATATAGGAGATGTAAACGGAGATGATGAGATAACCTCAACGGACGCACTTGCAGTTCTTACACTCATATCATCAGATTGTAGTTATAATGATATACCGTCAGCAGATTTGGACAGTGACGGAGCAATTTCATCATATGACGCATTGAAGATACTCCAGAAGGTAGTAGGACTTGAATAAACCAAACAAACCATTGGATTGGCGTTAATTGCCGATTCGATGGTTGTTTTTTTATAATTCATTTTCGTTCTGTAGGGGCGAGCGGCAAACTGCCGCCTGCAATCTGAAAAATATCCGCCCATTGGTTGACGGATAAAATCATTGATAAACCCCAACGGGCGACCAATGGTCGCCCCTACAGAAAAAATCGTTGAATTTATGGTTTAATGTAATTTTATTATAATTCGTTTATCTGAAATTCAGATTAAATAATATGCAAATTCGTTTTGTAGGGGCGAACTGTGTTCGCCCGTTTAAATTAACGCCAATTCGACAACAAAATTTCATGATTAAAAACAAGGAATTTTCCATTGTAGGGGCGACCATTGGTCGCCCGTTATGGTTTACTATAATTTCAGGTAATTAATTCAGTTTAAGTAATTTTTCAGCATTTTTGTGGAAAATGAGTTCTTTTTCTTCATCTGTAAGATTAAGATGATTATTCACGATATCGATTTCATTTGCAGGGCAGTCCCATGGGCAGTCGCTGGCGAAAAGTATTCTTTCAACGCCATGATTTTTAACAATTCTCTCAATCTGAGAATATTCAAGATGGTTGTCCTCAATAGCACGGTTTATAACAGCGATATCGAAATAGAGATTGCCTTTTTTTCCGACAAGATATTTTTCAACTTCGTCCCAGTGGTACATACCGCCGAGATGAGCGATAATGAAAGTCATTTCAGGAACAGCATCAAAAGCTCTTGCAGAGGCTTCAGGGAGAGCGTGGACGAGTTCAGGGGAAAGAGGGTCATAACCTCCGTGAATGATGACAGGGAGGTCAAGTTCAGCACATTTGCGGTAAACACGAATCATTTTCGGGTCATCAGAGAACATATTGATATAATCGGGATGCATTTTAACGCCATGCAGACCGATTTTTTTAATTCTCTCGAGTTCGTCAAGAACATCATCAGCATCGGGGTGAACGCTGCCGAAGGAAATGAAGAAATCGTCTTCAGAGGCTTTAGCCCAGTCATTTATAACTTTCTGCTGAGAAGGTTTTGTGGCTACAGGGAGCAGAACAGCTTTTGAAATATTATTCTGAATAAGTTTTTTTCTTGTATCCTCAAGAGTGCCGTCAGTATATGCAGTATAGCGTGCAGTTTTTTCAAGACTGCTGATAGCTCTCTGAGCAATTTTTTCGTTGAATGCGTGAACATGGAAATCAAGATACATAAAATTAAAGCACACCTTTCATATTCAATAGAAAAACGGGCATAAAGCCCGTTTTATATAATCTAAAATTTTAAATCAATCAGAAGTCATTACTCATACCATATTTGTTAGCACCGGGCTGACCTTTCATGCAGGCGAGAATGAGAAGAACAACAGAACCTATACCTGTAAGATTGATAAGGTAAAGCAGACCGGAAAAACCGATATCATGGAGTCGTCTTACACCGAGTGAGATAGACGGGATAAGGAGAACAAGGCTGTAAAGACCTGAAATAGCGGCTACTATAAAAGATTCATCGCCGAATACTACGGATAATATGCCAAGGAAGAATGAGAGAACTATAGATGCGAGAATGTGACCAACGATAGCATACCAGTATTCAGCACGGCTTGAACGGCCGCTGAAATCGAATGCTCTTTTCCAGAATGCGATATAGCTTGCGAGTATTTTGCTCATAATGAACTCCTTTCTTATGTTCAGTAAATAATTATGTCATATGTTTTCAGGAAGCATTTATATCTGAGCAGAATAGTTAGGAGCTTCCTTAGTTATATAGATATCATGCGGATGACTTTCTTTAAGACCGGCACCTGTAATTCTTACGAACTGAGCTTTTTCGTGGAGGGAATCAATATCAGGACAGCCGCAGTAGCCCATACCTGAACGGATACCGCCGCAGAGCTGGAATATAGTATCAGAAACGTAGCCCTTGTAAGGAACACGGCCTTCAACGCCTTCAGGAACGAGTTTTCTTGCATCGGTAGTATCACTTTGGAAGTATCTGTCTTTTGAACCGCATTCCATAGCACCAAGGCTTCCCATACCTCTGTAAACCTTGAAAGAACGACCCTGGAAAATTTCCATAGCACCAGGAGCTTCATCACAGCCGGCAAGGAGAGAGCCGAGCATAACGACATTAGCACCGGCAGCAAGAGCCTTTACGATATCGCCTGAATACTTGATACCGCCGTCAGCGATAACAGGAATGCCATATTTCTGAGCAACGCAGGCAGCATCATAAACAGCAGTTATCTGAGGAACGCCGATACCTGAAACGACACGTGTAGTACAGATAGAGCCGGGGCCTATACCTACCTTAATGCAGTCAGCACCAGCCTGAATGAGTTCTTCAGCGGCTTCAGCAGTAGCGATATTTCCGGCGATAACAGGAGTATCAGGGAAAGCAGCCTTGATTTTCTTTACACAGTTTATAATATTAGCACTGTGACCGTGAGCGGAATCGAGGACGAGAACATCGACCTGAGCATCAATAAGAGCCTTTGCTCTGTCGAGAACATCATTTGTAACGCCGATAGCAGCACCGCAGAGGAGTCTGCCCTTTGCGTCCCTTGCGGAGTTCGGGAACTGAACAGCCTTTTCGATATCCTTGATAGTGATAAGACCCTTGAGGAAGCCTTCATCGTCAACAAGAGGAAGTTTTTCGATTTTATGCTTGCGGAGGATTTCCTGAGCATCACTGAGAGTAGTGCCGACTTTACCGGTAATAAGGTTATCCTTTGTCATAACGTCAGAGATACGGACATTATAGTCAACCATGAAACGCATATCACGGTTTGTAATAATTCCGACGAGCTTACCTTTTTTGTCAACGATAGGAACGCCGGAGATTTTATACTTGCCCATAAGTTCATCAGCTTCATAGACGAAGCGGTCTTCAGTGAGAGAGAAAGGGTTAGTAATAACGCCGTTTTCGGAACGTTTTACCTTATCGACTTCATCAACCTGTTTTTCGATTGACATATTCTTGTGGATAATGCCGATACCGCCTTCTCTTGCGATAGCGATAGCCATTCTTGATTCTGTGACAGTATCCATGGCGGAAGTCATGATAGGTGTATTAAGGGTAATATTTTTGGTAAGTTTAGTTTTAAGGTTAATCATATTAGGTGTGACATCAGATTTTCCGGGGATAAGGAGCACATCATCAAAGGTAAGCCCTTCTTTCTGGAACTTGTTTTTAGCATCTGTAAGCATAAAAAAATAACCTCCTCTTATAATTCAAATGGTATGAAACAACCACACTTACAAATATATATTTCTTTAAGAATACAATTTTTTTAGATATTTGTCAAGTACTTTGAATAATAATAAAGAAGGTTAACCAAATAAAGCGGAATATTGAAACAAATCAGATAATTATTTATTTAGGGACGACCAATAGCCACCCATAATCTGTAAAATATCCGCCCTTTTGCAAAATGCTGTCAGTAAATAAGAACGAGAATGAAAGTTTTTGCCCAGCTTTTTTCAAAAAGCTGGCGGAGTCCAGAGGCAGAGCCTCTGGTCAGGGGTGCGGGGACGAAGTCCCTGCCCAATTATGCTTTAATAGTTTTTTGTCAAACTTTTTTTGAAAAAAGTTTGAGCAAACGTAGTTTGCTGAATTTGTGTTATGTTATTCCATAGCACAAGGAACAGCGTCAGGAGAATTGTTTTTAAGTTTTTTAAGACAGTAACAGAACGCAGGGATAAGGAAGATATCAGCAGCAACCCATGCAAGAACGCTTGCAAAGCATACAGCATTATAACCGAAAACAGGGACAAGACCGAATCCGACAGCTGCACGGGCAACCATCTCACATATTCCGGCAATGACAGCAAACATACTGAAACCCATACCCTGAATAGAGAAACGAACAGTATTTACAAGAGTAAGAAGCGGATAGCCGAGGCTGTTGACAATAAGGAAGAAATGAACCTGACTGAGGATTTCCGTCTGGTCTGAATCCATAAAGAGCAGAGAAATTGATTTTCCGAATAATATGAGTATCAGAGCAGCAGCAGCTGAATATATGAATCCTGACAAAGCTGCAACTTTAAGACCCTGTTTAATTCTGTCAAATTTGCCTGCACCGACATTCTGACCGGCATATGTAGCCATAGTGCCGCCGAGAGCGTCAAAAGGACAGCAGAAGAACATGATTACTTTAGTTCCGGCAGTAACAGCAGCAACAGCCATTGAACCGAGAGTATTTACAGCTGTCTGGAGAACAACGCTTCCTATAGCAGTTATTGAGTACTGAAGACCCATGGGAACGCCCATGGCGAATAATCTTGCAGCATGATGCGGACTGAATTTCCAGTCACCTTTTTTGGTGTGAAGGATATCAAAATTCTTTACCATGAAAACAATACAGAGGATTCCTGAAACAGCCTGAGAAATGACAGTTGCATAAGCAGGGCCTTCAACGCCCATATTGAGTACCTTTATTGAAATTATATCAAGGATTATATTGAGCAGAGCCGAGAATATAAGGAAATAGACCGGAGTTTTGCTGTCGCCGAGGGAACGCATTATTCCTGAGAGGAGATTATAGAGATAAGTTGCAGGAATGCCGGCGAATATTATAAATATATAGATATAAGCTTCATCAATTATGTTGTCAGGAGTTTTCATAGCTTTGAGGATATCCATACAGAAAAAGCAGACAACAGCAGTCATGACGGCGGAGAATATGGCAGAAAGCCATATACTGTTTGTAACGAATTTTCGGAGGCTGTCATAATCCTTTGAGCCGAAGCATTGAGCGACAGGGATAGCAAATCCGCTGCATACGCCAGTGCAGAAGCCGATTATCATAAAATTTATAGAGCCTGTTGACCCGACAGCAGCAAGGGAATCAATGCCGAGCCATTTACCGACAATTATAGTATCAACCATGCTGTAGAACTGCTGGAAAAGGAGTCCGAGGAGCATAGGAACAGCAAAGCCTATAATAAGTTTAAGAGGAGAACCATATGTCATATCTTTTGTAGAATCCTGCATAAAAAAATCACTCCATTCATTTTAACTGGATATATATTATAACTCTTAAAAAAATCAAAGTCAATGAGATATTTTCAACTCAGAAAAATAATCATAAAATATGTAATATATTTAATATTCGGATTGTTTCTGTAGGGGCGACCATTGGTCGCCCGCCGGGTTATGGTTAAACCATAAATTCTGTATGAAAAAACATTGGTCAATCGCCTGAAATTCTGTAAATAACGCAAATCCGATGATTGTTATTGTAGGGGCGAACTGTGTTCGCCCGCCGTAATTATGGTTTAACCATAAATTCGATATCTGTTTTCTGTATGGGAAATCGTTGGTTATCAGCATGAAATTCTGGTAAATGCAACGGGCGACCAATGGTCGCCCCTACAAATTAATAACCATCGGATTTATATTAACGCAAATTCGATGAAATTTTTTATGTAGGGGCGACCATTGGTCGCCCGCCTGAATTATGGTTAAACCATAATTTCGGTATTTGTTTTCTGTATGGAAAATTATTGGTCAATCGATAAAATTATTGATAAACCATAAAGGTTTTAAAAACAATCTATGAAAATTATGGAATATTTTCGGGAATTATACACTTGATAAATAGATAATAGTATGATATAATTATTTAGATAATTATTTGAATTAACGGAGGCAATCAATGAAAATACACAGGCTTTTTTTATCCTCCGCACTGATGATGATACTAAGCGGCTGTACATTCAGCACATCAATAGATTCGCTTCTCAGTCCGCCTACGCTTTCAGATGAACAGGCACAGATATATCAGGCACTGACTGACAAGGTAGGGACAAAGGTAAGCCTTAAATATCCGAAATCGGGGAGTTATCTCTCAGCATTTGTGATAGCGGATATAGATGAAGAACCGACTGATGAAGCAATAGTTTTCTATGAACGCAACGGCATTACAGCCGATGAAATCTCACTGCGTATAAATATACTTGACAAAAGGAATGACAAATGGTCATCAGTATATGACAGTCCTGCGAACGGAACGGAGGTTGAAAAGGTAATCATTTCAAAAATAGGAAGTTCACCTCTTACAAATATAATAGTAGGCTATAATATGTCGCAGGGTGACAAGAATGTAAGCGTATACAACTATTCAGACGGAATACTTAATCAGAATTATTCCGATTCATATTCAACGGTAGATGTGAATGATATAGATAATGACGGGCTTTCAGAGCTTATAGTAATAACGGGAAATTCAGCCTCGGGAACAGCAGAAGCAAAGCTTTTAAAGCTTGATGAAAACGGTCAGTATTCAAAATACCGTACATCAATGAGTGAAAATTCGATAGAGTATTCACAGTATCTGTACAGTGAAAATCCTGACGGAACAAAGAGAATAATAGTTGACAGTATTATAAATACAAATACAATACAGACTGAAATACTCACTCCTGTTCAGGGAGAAGCACTGGAATACAGCCTTGGAAGTGAAATGTTAAGCCAGACGGTAAGACCGTCCTCATATGCATCAGCGGATATAGACGGTGACGGAACGGTTGAAATACCTGCAACGGATATTTTCTTAGGGTATGATGAAGTTTCCGAAACGGAACAGATAACAATGACGAACTGGCTTGTATATGATGAAAACAGGCTGATACGCAAGTATTCAGGATATTACAGCGTAAATGACGGCTATGCATTCATGATGCCTGAAAAATGGTATGGAAATGTGACCATGAAAACAGACCCCCTTAGTGAGGAGGTTATATTTTTGAAATACAATGGTTCTCTTGATGAAAGCACAGAGGAACTTATGCGTATATCAGTAATAAATACAGTAAATGACAGCTCAAGGACAAGGGACGGTTACAGGCTTATACATTCAAAGGGTGACAGACAGTATTTTGTATATATCCCTGAAGGAAATGACGAGCTGCTGCCGGAACTTAGCGAAGTATTATGCGGATTTAAATTTATATAGGAGGAAATTATCAGATGAAAAGGATTCTTGTATGTGAAGATGAAGATGTAATCAGGGATTTTGTAGTAATAAACTTAAAGCGTGCCGGCTATGAGGTAGTTGATGTGAACTGCGGAGAGGAAGCACTCAGAACATTTGAAAATGAGAGAGGAAACTTTGATGTTGCACTTCTTGATATAATGATGCCGGGAATAGACGGCTTTACAGTATGCAAGAAGCTCAGGGAGAAAAGCTCCACACTTGGAATAATAATGCTTTCAGCAAAGACTCAGGAGATGGATAAGGTAAGCGGACTTATGATAGGAGCAGATGACTATATAACAAAGCCGTTTTCGCCGTCAGAGCTTACCGCAAGAGTAGATGCAATATACCGCCGTGTATGCATGAGCTTTATAAAGGACGAGGAAACAACAATAATAGAATCAGGGCCTTTCACACTTAATCTCAAGAGCAGAACAGTATCAAAGAATGGTCATCTTATCGACCTTACACAGGTGGAATACCAGATACTTGAATATTTCATGAACAATAAGAATACAGCACTTGACCGTACAAGCATACTCAATCATATCTGGGGACAGAATTATTTCGGAGATGACAAGATAGTTGATGTCAATATAAGAAGAATAAGAATGAAAATAGAAGATGAGCCTTCAAACCCGCAGTATATCATAACAATATGGGGATACGGATATAAATGGAATGAAAACGCCGGTGAAAAACATTAAGATAAACAAGATTGCTGACAATGAATATTCAGGATTTGCCGGACTTAAAAATCTCACAGCCTCACGCAAGAGCATAACAGGCAGATGGCTTGTGAACAATCTTGGAGTAGTGCTGCTGATACTGCTTATAATAGAAACATTTTTCATATATGCGGTGCAGACATACTATTACAATTCAGCAAGACAGTATATGGTATCAAAAGTCAATGCAGTATCGAGTATACTTTCAAGGTATTCAGCGGATTCCTCAAGGAATTTTTCATTTGAAGTAAGGAATATGGTTGAAAACTTTTCCGACAAGGATAAAATGGAGCTTATGGCAGTCAATTCAAAAGGCAGGGTAGTACTTACATCGTCAGGCTTTTCGCCGGATAATTCGTCAGTAATGCCTGATGTTGAAGATGCGGTTGAAAGTTCAGGAATGGGGTATTTCATAGGCAGACAGCATAACGGAGAAAAAATAATGGCAGTATCCGTTTCAATAGGAAGCCTCAGCACTGAATATAACGCACTGAGGGTAGTAATATCCATGTCAGCGATAGATGAACAGATAACATCATTTGTCATAATGATGACGCTTGCATGTCTTGCAGTAATAATGCTGCTGCTTTTTTCGGGACTTTATTTTGTAGGTTCTATAGTAAAGCCGATACAGCAGATAAGTCTTACAGCGAGGAAGTTTGCAACCGGAGATTTTTCTGAAAGAATAGTCAATAACAATCATGATGAAATAGGAGATTTGTGCATAGCCATAAATCATATGGCAGACGAGCTTTCAAGTGCGGAGGCTATGAAGAATGAATTTATATCATCAGTATCGCACGAGCTCAGAACGCCGCTTACAGCGATAAAAGGCTGGGCGGAAACGCTTAGTATGGCAGATGACCCGGAAACCACTGAAAAGGGAATACGTGTAATAGTCAATGAAACTGAAAGACTTTCGCAGATGGTAGAGGAACTGCTGGATTTTTCGAGGATACAGAGCGGAAGATTCAATATGCAGAAAACAACAATGGATATACTTGCCGAACTTGAGGAGGCAGTGCTTATATACGGTGAAAAGGCGAAGCATGACAATATAGAAATAGTGTATAATGCACCTGAAATGCTGCCGTTTGTAATGGGAGACAAGAACCGTCTGAAGCAGGTATTCATAAATGTAATAGACAATGCGATAAAGTATTCAGACCCGAACGGCACGGTAACAGTCGAGGCAACATATGATGATGAAGCACATTTCATACAGATAGTTGTTGCGGACAACGGCTGCGGAATAAGCAAGGCAGACCTGCCGAAAGTCAAGACAAAATTTTTCAAGGCAAATCATACAAGGAGAGGTTCAGGAATAGGACTTGCAGTAGCTGACGAGATAATTTCCATGCATAACGGAACACTTACCGTCATGAGCGAGGAAAATGTGGGAACTACTGTTGTAATAAGGCTTCCTGTTGAAAGCAAAGGAGAAGCAAATGGATGAAAAGCAGAAACATAAATCAAGGATAGGCGGACAGGCACTGATAGAAGGAGTCATGATGAAGGG
>ERZ808240.258-NODE-258-length-73240-cov-53.786459_pt1 | contig 73240 bp, 55 predicted proteins | sample MGYA00521084_ERZ808240 | MGnify/ENA primary metagenome ERZ808240 (study PRJEB31516, sample SAMN03275571) | gut metagenome | biome: mammalia-associated habitat; material: feces | host: Papio cynocephalus | place: Kenya | collected 2012-08-06 ...
AGAGCAATGGACTGAAAATCCATGTGTCCTTGGTTCAACTCCAAGAGGTACCACTTCCTCCTTTCATTCTGTCCGGTTCTCGTTTTGCGAGGCCGGACTTTTTTTTATGGTGCTCATTTGTCAGCAGCCACCTTATGGTGGGTTCTATAAATTACCACCTTTAGGTAACAAGTCACAGTAGGGGTTATGTTTTGCCGTCTTTTGGCCTCTTTTTGGTTCATAGCGCCAGTTCGTTCGGTCATATAGCCCGCTATACTCCCTCACTCACTGACACTATGACCTCAAAAAGAGCCACAAAATCTGACAAAGCTAATTTATAGAACCCACCTTATAAGTTTTAGCCCCGTCTTCCTTTCTTGGCAGCGCACAACGCCCGCAAATGCAAGGTGGGGGCGCGCCAAGCCCCGTCACCGGTGTCTTGGCACGCCCCCACCCTGTGGCTCAGGCCTGTGGTCAGAGCAATGCGGGCAATTGGAAAAGTTTGGTCCCGTTGCTGCCTTTCACCAGGATGCACTTGCCCTGGGGCTTGTCGGCTGCGATGGCGGCTTTCACCTCATCGACATTGTCAAACCGGCGGAAGTGCGTCCGCGTCTTGGCAAACTCGCTGCCCACGAGCCACACGTCAGCCAGCTGCATCTTCTCCAGCGTGTCAATGACGCGCTGGTGTTCCTCCGTGCTGGTGGGGCCGAGCTCGCGCATGTCGCCAAGAATGGCCATCTTGGGTTCCGCCACGCTGATACGGGCGAAATTGTCGAGCGCAGCCGCCATGCTCGACGGGTTGGCGTTGTAGGCATCGACGATCAGCAGGTTGCTGTCCGTCCGCTCCAGTTCCGACCGGTCGTTGGTGGGCCGGTAGTCGGCCAAGGCCTCGTTCACCTGTTGAGGCGTCACCCCATTGTGCAAGCCCACGGCGATGGCTGCCAGCAGGTTGTCGGCATTGTAGGTGCCCACGAGCTGCGTCTGCACCTCAAACTGCTGTCGGGGTTGCTCCGCCTCATCCCCGTTGGGCACGTATTCCCACTGCAACCTGACATAGGGATTGCAAGCCACCACGCGTCCTGTGACCCCATAGCGACCCTCGGCGTCACTCTGCCCGTAGGACAGTGTGCGGTCGATGTGCCTGTCGGCGAGCATCTTCGACAGGTGCGGGTTGGCCAGGTTGGCGTAGACCTCAGCCCCATGGGCCTTGAGCCAGTCGTAGAGCTCGCCCTTGGTCCGCATCACACCCTCGAAGGAGCCAAAGCCCTGCAGGTGAGCGCGTCCCACATTGGTGATCAGTCCCTGCGTAGGCTCCACATACTCCACAAGCTTGCGGATGTCGCCAGGATGCGAGGCGCCCATCTCCACCACGGCGATCTCGTCGTCGGCTGAGAGGCGGAGCAACGTCTTGGGCACCCCCACATCGTTGTTGAAGTTGCCCTCGGTGTGCATCACCCGATAGCGCTTGGCGAGCACGGCCGACACCAGTTCCTTGGTGGTGGTCTTGCCGTTGGTGCCGGTGATGCCCACCACGGGGATGTGGAAGCGGCGGCGGTGCTCGCGGGCCAGTTGCTTGTAGGCCGTCAGGGCGTCGTCGACCAGGATGTAGCGGTCGTCGCCCGCCAACTGATACTCCTTCTCATCGATGACCGCATAGCTACAGCCACGCTCCAAAGCCATCGCCGCAAACTTGTTGCCGTCGAACGAGGCACCCTTCAGGGCTACGAAAATTCCACAATCACTCCCGTCTGTCGGTGCCGTTGCCGGAAGGCTACGGCTGTCGGTCGTCACCTGCGGATGGCGCAGGTAGATGTTGTACAAATCTGATGCATTCATTTCTTATAAAGATGTTTAGCGGCATGAGCCAACCCAGATGGCAACAAAAACCCGTTGGCACACGACCGAATACAGCTTATCTTAATGCAAAGATAGTGGAAAAATACATAAAATGAATTTGATTTTCCAATTAATATTATTATTTTTGCCACGAATATGAACTACACATTGAATATCCGCGGTCACCTGCTGTCACTCAAGACCCCTTTAGTGATGGGAATCATGAACGTGACCCCAGATTCGTTTTATGCCGGGAGCCGTGCCATGAGCGATGACGACATCGCCCAGCGAGCCAAGACTCTTGTTGGCGAGGGAGCCACCATTGTCGACATTGGCGGCTGCTCGACAAGGCCTGGCGGCGCCATCGCCACAGAGGCCGAAGAGGCCGACCGCGTGAGGCGCGGCCTGGAGATAGTGAAGGCCGCCACTCCCGACGCCATCGTCTCCATTGACACCTTCCGCGCCTCGGTGGCCCGCATGGCCATCGAGGAGTTTGGCGCCGACATCATCAATGACGTGTCGGGCGGCGAGGATCCGCAGATGTTCCCGCTCACGGCCTCCACCGGCACCCCCTACATCCTCATGTCACAGCAAGCCACGCTGCGCGGCATGCTCATCGAGTTTGCCCAGCGTGTGGAACAGTTGCGCGCCCTTCACCAGAAGGACATCATCCTCGACCCGGGCTTCGGCTTCGGAAAGACGCGCGCCGACAACTTCCGCATCCTCGACGAGATGGACAAGCTGCAGGTGCTGGAGTTGCCCGTGCTGGCTGCCATGTCGCGCAAGCGCATGGTCTTCGAGACTTTGGGCGGCACCCCGGCAGAGGCGCTCAACGGCACCACCGTGGTCAACACCATGGCCCTGATGCGCGGCGCGTCAATCATTCGCGTGCACGATGTGAAGCCGGCTGTGGAAGCCGTGAAATTATACAACGCACTATGTTCTTCGAATTTGGCATAAAGGACATCATCGACATCTTCCTTGTCGCCCTGATGCTCTACTACCTCTACCGCCTGATGAAGGAGAGCCGCTCGCTCAATGTCTTCATCGGCATCATGGTGTTTGTGCTGGTGTGGCTCTTCGTGTCGCAGGTGCTCGAGATGCGACTGCTCGGAAGCATCATGGACAAGCTCGTCAGCGTGGGCGTCATCGGGCTCATCGTGCTCTTCAAGGAGGAGATCCGCAAGTTCCTTTACCAGCTCGGTGCTCATCAGCGCGTGAAGAACGTGCTGCAGTTCTTCTCATCCAAGAAGAGCAAGAGCCCCGAAGAGGACAAGGCCACCATCATGCCCATCGTGTGGGCGTGCATGGACATGGCACGAGGCAAGATAGGTGCGCTCATCGTCATCGAGCGGGCCACACCGCTTGACGACATCGTGCAGACGGGAGAGCTCATCGGTGCCAACGTGAACAAGCTGCTCATCGAGAACATCTTCTTCAAGAACTCGCCCCTGCACGACGGCGCCATGGTCATCTCGCAGAAGCGCATCAAGGCCGCCGGCTGCATCCTGCCCGTGAGCCACGCCATGGACATCCCCAAGGAGTTGGGGCTGCGGCATCGGGCGGCATTGGGCATCTCGCAAGACAGCGACGCCATAGCCATCATCGTCTCGGAAGAGACAGGCCGCATCAGCGTGGCCATCAAGGGGCAGTTTCGGCTGCGCCTGTCGGCGGAGGAGCTTGAGGGCATCCTCGCCAGGGAGATGACAGGCTGAGCCACCAGGCAAGGCCCATGGCGGCAGGAGAGACTGCGCCACAATCATAACAAACGGGAACGCCCCGCAAGGACATTAGATTTTTAATCGATTAAAAACATACACTTATGAGTTTATTAGAGAAAATTGTCGCGCGCGCCAAAGCCGACAAACAACGCATTGTTCTTCCCGAAGCAGAGGAAGAGCGCACACTGAAAGCTGCCGACAAGGTGCTGGCCGACGACCTGGCTGACCTGATTCTCATCGGCAACCCCGAGAACATCAAGAAGGAGGCTGAGCAATGGGGTCTCAGCCACATCGGCAAGGCAACCATCGTCGACCCGCTCCACTGTGAGAAGACAGAGGAATATGCCGCCTTGCTCGCCGACCTTCGCAAGAAGAAGGGCATGACCGTGGACCAGGCCCGCGAGCTTGTGACCAAGAACAATCTCTATCTCGGTTGCATGATCATCAAGACCGGCGATGCCGACGGACAGATCTCCGGTGCTCTCTCCACCACGGGCGACACGCTGCGCCCCGCCCTGCAGATCATCAAGTGTGCCCCTGGCATCACTTGTGTCTCGGGTGCCATGCTGCTCATCACCAGCCAGCACCAGTTTGGCGAGGACGGAGTGGTCGTCATGGGCGACGTGGCCGTCACGCCGAACCCCACCGCCGACCAGTTGGCACAGATCGCCTTCACCACCGCCCAGACCGCCAAGAGCGTGGCCGGCTTCGCCGAGCCGCGTGTGGCCATGCTGAGCTTCTCCACCAAGGGCTCGGCCAAGGATGCCAAGGACAAGGAGACGGGCAAGAGCGTCTACATCATCGACAAGGTGGTCGACGCCACCAAGATCGCCAAGGAGAAATATCCTGATCTGAAGGTCGACGGCGAGATGCAGGCCGACGCAGCACTCGTTCCGGCCGTTGCCGCCAAGAAGGCTCCCGGGTCAGACATTGCCGGACAGGCCAATGTGCTCATCGCCCCTAACCTGGAGGTGGGCAACATCGGCTACAAGCTCGTGCAGCGTCTCGGCGGCGCCACGGCCATCGGCCCGATCCTGCAGGGCATCGCCCGTCCTGTCAACGACCTCAGCCGTGGTTGCTCGGTCGACGACATCTACTACATGGTCGCCATCACAAGTTGCCAGGCACAGGACGCCAAGAAGGCTTGAATGGATATTCCGACACGCCAAAGCAACTCTTAACGCGCAACATTCAACAAATAACAACATAAGAAATGAAGATTTTGGTATTAAACTGCGGTAGCAGCAGCATCAAGTATAAACTCTATGACATGGACGGCGAGAAGGTTCTCGCACAGGGCGGTGTGGAACGCATCGGCCTCGACGAGGCTTTCATCAAGGTGAAGCTGCCCGATGGCTCCAAGAAGCAGATCATGGCTGACCTGCCCACCCACAAGGAGGGTGTGCAGCTGGTGTTCAAGTGCCTGCTCGATCCTGAGCTGGGCGCCATCAAGAGCCTCGATGAGATAGGCGCTGTGGGCCACCGCGTGGTGCAGGGCGGCGACCTCTTCGAGAAGAGCTGCATCGTCACACCGGAGGTGGAGAAGGGCATCGAGAGCCTCATCGACCTGGCACCCGTGCACAACAAGGGCCACTTGGCAGGCTTGAAGGCTGTCGACGAGCTCATGCCCAACGTGCCCCAGGTGACCGTTTTCGACAATGCTTTCCATAGCACTATGCCTGACTACGCTTACCTCTACGCCATTCCCTATGAGTGGTACACCAAGTATCACGTGCGCCGCTACGGCTTCCACGGAACGAGTCACCGCTATGTCTCACAGCGCGTGTGCGAGTTCCTGGGCGTGGACATCAAGACCCAGAAGATCATCACCTGCCACATCGGCAACGGCGCCTCTGTCGCCGCCGTGAAGTATGGCAAGGTCATCGACACCTCCATGGGCCTCACACCGCTCGCCGGCCTGATGATGGGCTCACGCTCGGGCGACATCGACCCGTCGGCAGTGACCTACATGATGCAGAAGAGCGGCATGACCCCACAGGAAATGTCGGAGTATCTCAACAAGAAGAGCGGCGTGCTCGGCCTGGCGGGCATCTCCAGCGACATGCGCGACAACGAGAACGCTGACAACGAGGGCAACAAGATGGCTCACCTGGCACTGCAGATGTACAACTACCGTATCAAGAAATACATCGGCGCCTATGCAGCAGCCATGAACGGTGTGGACATCATCGTATGGACCGCAGGCGTCGGCGAGAACCAGGAGGGTGTGCGCTGGGACAGCTGCACGGGCCTGGAGTATCTCGGCGTGAAGATGGACCGCGAGCGCAACCACTGCCGCAGCGTGGAGCAGGTGCTCTCCGCCGACGACTCAAAGGTGAAGGTCGTGATGATCCCCACCGACGAGGAGATCGTCATCGCACGCGACACGCTGGCTCTCGTCAGCGGCAAGGGCCTCGACTAAGCGCCATCGCGACACATTCGCACCATCGCAAGGTGACAACATGAAAAAACGCCATCCCAAGTCATTGGGATGGCGTTTTTTTATGGCCTTGCCCTTTGCGTTCTCATGCGAAAGGCGTAAATTTGCAGTCAATAATGACGGCCTCTCCTTCATATATCAAGGATGAGCGCCTTTCCACGGAGGAGCCTGGGGCATCCCGGAAAGACACCTCTCAATAAGCAATGACGCAATGAAAATAGTAACATTCGGTGAGATTATGCTGCGCCTCTCCAAGCATGCGGGCCAGCGCTTGTTCCAAAACGGGCCGTTCGATGCCGCCTATGGAGGCTCGGAGGCCAACGTAGCCGTGTCGTTGGCGCAGCTGGGCGATGACGTGGAATATGTCACGCGCGTGCCCGACAACGCCATGGGCGACGCTGCGCTCATGCACCTGCGTGAGCTGGGGCTCGACGTCAGCCACACGGTGAGGGGCGGCAAGCGCCTGGGCACCTACTACTTTGAACCCTCGGCGGCCATGCGCGGCTCCCGCGTGGTCTACGACCGCGACGACTCGTCGTTCAACACCATGGCCTATGGCGACATCGACTGGGAACCCATTTTTCATGAGGCGGGCCTCTTCCATTGTTCGGGCATCACCTGCGCCACCTCGCGCGACGCCCTCGACACGACCATGGAGGCTGTCAGGATGGCCGACGAGCGGGGCGTGGAGCTCACCTGCGACATCAACTATCGCGCCAACCTGTGGAAGTATCCCGGGGCCAACGCCCAGCAGTCGTTGCGCGAGCTGATGGCCCACAGCTCGTTTATCTTTGGTGACCAAAACGAGTGGTGCGTGGCCAGCGGCATGCCCCCCATCCCCTTCACTGCCCTTGGCGAGGACTATGCGTTTGACAAGGATGCCTACCGCCGCTACTTCGACCGTCTGCACGCGATGTTCCCACGTTGCCACCGCATGCTCATGGCCCACCGCAACATCCTGTCCTTCCAGCACCATGTCAACTGCGGCGTGCTTTGGGTGGATGGCGACATCTACTATTCGCGCATCTACGACATTGACGACATTGTCGACCAGATGGGTGTCGGCGACGCCTGGGTGGCCGCCTACATACACGCCCGCCTCAAGTGGCCCGATGACGAGCAGCGCTGCCTCGACTTCTCGGTGTCGGCGTCAGCCTTGAAAAACACCATCCCTGGTGACCAAAACCTCGTCAGCGAACAAGAGATCTTGGCCAACATGACTTCGCGTGGCGGCCGCATCGACCGCTGACGGCAAGCTTTTGTCGTGATTTTTGGTGCAAAAGTTTGTCACGGATGACCGACGAAACAGAGCGCGAAAATCGCGTTTTTCGTCGGTCGCGCCGCGATTTGCGTGGGGTAATTTTGCGATAAAGGGTATTTTATGTTGCGATATACCCTTTATCGCAATGCGATTAAGCGTTAATCGCGTCATGATAAAGGGTATATCGCAACGCGATAAAGGGTATTCTTTGATGAAAAGTATTTACTTTTCAGGCTTAATAAAATTCAGAATTTCATAAACGGCTAATTATCAACCGATTACAAAAAGTGCCGAAAAATCGCGTATTTCGGCCAAAATATTTCGAAGTCGAAAATAACGGCTGTTTTTTTATATACATTGTCCGCTTTCTTTCAGTTTTTCCTCTACCAGCGGCGTAGATGTCTTCCGGGTGCTGCCAGGCCACTGGCGGCCGGGCCAAACCATTTGCGGGGGCGACGCATGCCAACGGATGTGTCGCCCCCGCAGTGGGTTATGGCCGGCTCTCGCCCTCCACATATTCCTCGAGGAAGAGGTGCTCGCCGTCGAAGACGGCATAGGTGAACTGCGTGATCCAGTCGCCAAGGATGAGCATGCGGGCCGTGTGCCCGTTCTCGCGCGGCATGCTCAGGTCGAGCTCGATGTGCCTGTGCCCATAGAGGAAGTAGTCAATGTCGGGATGGGTCTTCATGTACTCCTTGGTCCAAAGCACCAGGTGCTCGCGGTCCTCGCCCATGTAGGGCGGTTCCTTGCCGTCAACGCGCTTGAGCCGAGAGTGCTTGGCCCAGTTGAGGCCGAGCTGCATGCCCCACCAGGGATGCGCGAAATTGAGCAACCGCTGGCACGTGCGGCTATGAAACATCCAGCGTAGGAACTTGAACTTCCTGTCGGGGTCGCCCAGCCCGTCACCATGGGCCATGTAGAACTCCTTGCCGTAGATGTCGACGGTGAGCGGCTGGCGATGCACGATGAGCCCACACTCCTCCTCCAGGTAGCCATAGGTCCAAATGTCGTGGTTGCCCGTGAAGAAATGCACCTCGACGCCACTGTCGGTCAGCTCCGAGAGCTTGCCGAGAAAGCGGGTATAGCCTTTAGGGACGACAAAGCGGTACTCGTCCCAGAAGTCGAACATGTCGCCCAGGAGATAGATGGCCGACGCCTTCTCCTTGATGCTGTCGAGAAAACGCACCAAGCGGCGTTCCTGCATCCTGCGATGTGGGATGGCCAGCGAGCCCAGGTGGGCGTCGCTCAGAAAATACACGTTCTTTGCCATAAGCGTTATGATGTTGTTGCGTATGTGTTTGGTGTGAAACGTAGCCGGTGCCGTGCCCGCTATTCAAATCCCAGTTCCACCCTTGCCTCCTCGCTCATCATGCTCTGGTCCCAGGCCGGTTCGAAGACAAGGTTGACGTTGGCGGCTTTCACCCCCTCGACGCTGTCGACCTTGGTGCGCACATCCTCCAGGATAAAGTCGGCCGCGGGGCACGACGGTGCGGTGAAGGTCATGTCGATGTCGACGTTGCCGTCGTCCTTCACGTCGATTTTGTAGATCATGCCCAGGTCCCAGATGTTGACAGGAATCTCAGGGTCGTAGACCGTCTTCAGCACATCGACGATGCGCTCCTCTATTTTAGTCTTTTCCTCAATAGTCATAAGTCTCTGTTGTTTAAATGCGGTGGCTTTGCAGACAGGCTCACGCTTCGCGCCCGCCAATGGCAGGCAAGCCTCATCTTATGCAAAGATAGTGCAAGCGAGCGCAATGAGAGCTTGCTCTCCTATTGCCGAGCGCAGCCTATCTTATTATGCAAAGATAGGAAAAAGAAATTGAAAACGAGACGAAAGAAGGAAAAGAAATGAGCCTGCTTCCCCGTTTTTCCGACAAAAAACAGAAAAGCGGGAATGTCGGCAGCTACATCGCGTCAGCGTTTGACTATGCGAAGCGTCTGGTCACAATAGTCGACCACGGCGGGGCGGTGGGTGATGAAGATGACCGTCTTGTCGTGTGTGGCCAGGATGTTGTGGAGCAGTTGGCGTTCCGTCTCGGGGTCGAGGGCTGACGTGGCCTCGTCGAAGAGCATCACCGCACGGTCACGCAACAAGGCCCTGGCAATGGCGATGCGCTGCGCCTGTCCCTCCGACAGTCCGCCTCCCGCCTCGCTGCACATGGTGTCGAGACCATCGGGCAGCCCCATCACAAACTCGGCGCAACTCTTCCTGAGCACCTCCTCCATCTCCTCATCCGAGGCATCGAGCCTACCCAAGCGAAGGTTGTCGCGGATGGTGCCGCTCATGAGCGTGTTGCCCTGCGGCACATAGACGAAGTTGCAGCGCAGGCGGGGCGACAGCTCACGACACACATCGCCGCCATACAAGACGAGACGTCCCTGCTGCGGACGCAAGAGTGCCAGGATGAGCCTGACCAGCGTGGTCTTGCCCGCGCCCGTCTCTCCCAGTACCGCCGTGCACGTGCCAGGCCGGAAATCGAAGTTGAGGTCGCTGATGACAGGACCGTCAGCCTCGTCGTAAGCATAGCCGACACCTTCCAACCTCACCCCACAGGGCTTCTTCACGAAGATGGGGTCGCCCTGCTCCTCCAGCGGGTTTTCCTCCAGCTCCATCAGTCGCTCAGCGGCGGTGAAGACCGACACGAAGGCCGGCACCAGCTTGGTCAGCGACCGCGCAGGGCTCTGTATGCGGTTGACCAGCTGCAAGAAAGCCGTCATGCCGCCGAAGGTGAGCGTCTTCTCCGACATCCTCACGGCTGCCCAAAGGAAAGCCACGAGATACCCCAAGGCGAAGCCGAAGTTGAGCACCAGATTGCTGAACACCGAGAAGGCGGTGCGCTTGACCACGCGCCTGCGCAGCTCACACTGCGTGTTCTCCAACCGGTCGACCATGGCGGTGTCGCCCTCCAGTGTCTTGATGAGCACACGGTGCTGTATGGTCTCCTGCAGCACGCTCTGCACCTTCGAGTCGGACGTGCGCACCTCGCGTGTCAGCCGGCGCATCTGTCCCACATAGATCTTGCTAAAGGCGACAAACACAGGGATGATGGCCACCGTGACCAGGGCCAGCACGACATCCATGGACAGCAGGTAGCAGAACGCTCCCACGAACATGGCCACCACAGAGAGTGTCGACGGGATGGTCTCGGTCAGGAAACTGACCACATTGCTGACGTCGAACTCCAACCGGTTGAGCACGTCGCCCGAGTGGTGCTGTTCCTTGCCATGCCACTCCGAGCGCAGGATGCGGTCGAGCATGCGTTGTTGCATGCGGTTCTGCGCCTTGATGCCGAGGATGTTGCGCACCCACGTGCTGGCAATGTTGAGGCCGAAGTCGCAGAGGATGAGCGCTCCCATGAGCGCCACGGCACCATAGAGAGAACCTTGGCGGGCACCCGACGCCACATCGATGGCGCGCTGCACGGCCCACACCTGCCACAGCGACACACCCACCGAGGCCAGTCCGATGAGCGCGTTGAGCATGGCCTGCAAGCGGTTGCCGCGCCAAGCCTGCCACAGCCATCTGAGGATGAGCCTGGCGCCATATCGCGAGGGGGGAACTTTGAGGAGTTGTCGGATGTTCATGTGCGTGGCTATGTTCTGTCGTCGAGTGGGGCAACCGGTCTATCGCTGGTCATAACCCCACATCAGTTTGTCGCGAAGCGTAGAGAAATAATGTGACGAGCGCTGCTTCACTATCTTAATCTTGTTGGACGCACGGCGAATGGTAACCTTCGTTCCCTCGCGCAACTTCTCCGACCGTCCGTCGATGGCAGCCAGGAAGTTGTGGCTGCGGCTCTCCACCTCGAGTGTTATCACGCTGTCGTCATTGACGACGATGGGGCGTATGTTGAGACTGTGGGGCGCCACGGGTGTGAGGCAAAGGATCTTGGCTGAGGGCACGATGATGGGCCCGCCATTGGAGAGGTTGTAGGCCGTGGAGCCTGTCGGCGTGGAGACGATGAGCCCGTCGGCCTGGTAGGTGACGAGATACTCACCGTCCACACTGCAGCGGATGGTGATCATGGCCGCGTCGTCGCGCTTGAGCAGGGCTATGTCGTTGAGGGCGAAGGGGCTTCCCTCGATGGGCTCGCCATCGGCCTCTATCCGGATGACGGTGTGCTCCTCGGTCTTGTAGAGGCCCGCATAGATTTCGTCGAGCGCCTTCTCCACCTCCGAGGGAAGCACGTCGGCCAGGAAGCCCAGGCGACCCATGTTGACACCCAGCACGGGAATGTCCTTGGCGGCCACGCGGTTGGCGGCGCGCAGGAACGTGCCGTCGCCGCCCAACGACACCGCGAAGTCTACGTCGAAGTTGTAGTCGTCGAACACGCCCGAGCACCACACCTTGCCGCCGGCCTGCCGCGTCAGGAACTCATAGTAAGGCCGATCGATGTAGATCTCGGCATCGCGGGCGCGAAGGTAATCGACGATGCGCTCCACGGCCACCGACTTCTTCACCTGGTACTCATTGCCGAAAAGGGCAAAACGGAGATGTTGCTCAGACATGTTTTTTCGTTTTTTAATCTTCTTTTTCCCGCCAAAAGGGCAGAGAATGGCAAAGATTTGGTAAATTTGCAAATACTCTAAACTGCGGGGACTGTGCTGACGAGGGCAACGAGAACTCGTTCTCAAACAGCCGAGCGCTGCCTATCCCACGCAAAGATACGGCTTTTTATTGAAACATTTCATCAAATCATGGCAAAAGTATACGAATTTCTCGCCAACGGCTTTGAAGAGATCGAAGCGTTGGCTCCAGTGGACATCCTCCGCCGAGGCGGTGTGGAAGTGAAGACAGTGAGCGTCACAGGCAACGAGTGGGTGGAGTCGTCACACGGCATCACCGTCAAGGCCGACCTGGTGTTTGAACAGGCGGGCGACTTCAGCGATGCCGACATGCTGCTCCTGCCGGGCGGACTGCCCGGCGCCACCAACCTCAACGCCCACGAGGGCGTGAGACAGGCCATCAAGCGCCAGCATGAGGCCGGACGGCGTGTGGGCGCCATCTGCGCGGCGCCCATGGTGCTGGGATCGCTCGGCCTGCTCCAGGGCAAGAAAGCCACGTGCTCACCCGGCTTCGAGAAATACATGACGGGCGCCACCTACACCGCACAGCTCTTCCAGGAGGATGGCAACATCATCACGGGCGAAGGGCCTGCAGCCACCTTGCCCTACGCCTACCGCATCCTGAGCTACTTCGCCGGCGACGACGCCACACGCGCCCTACAGCGTGGCATGCAGTATGCACACCTGATGGGACTGCAGTAACAGGAAGACACCACCCGACCTAACCGCACACACATGGACTATATCATCATTGTGGCCGGTGGAAAAGGCACGCGCATGGGCGGCGACCTGCCCAAGCAGTTCCTGACCATCGGCGGAACGCCGGTGCTCATGCGCACCATACAGGCCTTCCACGACTACGACCCCAAGCTCCACATCATCGTGGTGCTGCCACACGACCAACAGGACTACTGGCGCCAGCTGTGCGCCGACCGTCACTTCACCATCGCTCACGACATCGCCGACGGGGGCGCCACACGCTTTGAGTCGTCGCAGCGCGGCCTGGCACTGGTGCCCGCCGACGAGGAGGGTGTCGTGGGCTTCCACGACGGCGTGCGCCCCTTCGTGTCGGCCGACACCATCGACCGGTGCTTCGAGGCGGCACGCGAGGAGTATGCCGCCCTGCCGGTGATGCCGGTCACCGACACGCTGCGCTTCACGGGCGGAAGCAGCGCCGGACGCAACGTGCCGCGATCCGACTACCGCATCGTGCAGACACCGCAGGTGTTCGACATCTCGCTGGCCAAGCAGGCTTTCGCACAGCCCTACCGCGACACGTTCACCGACGACGCGTCGGTCGTGGAGAGCCTGGGCTGCCAGGTACACATGGTGGAGGGCAACCGTGAGAACATCAAGCTCACCACACCCTTCGACCTGGAGCTGGCCGACTTCATCATCAGCCGGCAATAAGAGCGCTGGCCACACGCCAAACCAATCGCTTTCCACTCTCCCATCATGGACATTCTCTCTCAAGACATCATGTATCTCGCGGGCGTCGGACCGCACAGGAAGGACACGCTGGCCAGCCAACTGGGCATCAGGACATGGGGCGACCTCATGGAGTATTACCCGTACAAGTACGTGGACCGCTCCAAGGTCTACCTCATCTCGGAACTCACGGGCGACATGCCCTTCGTGCAGATCAAGGGCAAGATACTGAGCTTCGAGACCTTTGCGGCCGACAGACGGCAGAAGCGCATCGTGGCCCACTTCTCCGACGGCCATGGCGTGGCCGACCTGGTGTGGTTCAGGGGCGGGCAGTATGCCCTGAAAAACTATAAGGTGGGCGAGGAGTACATCGTCTTCGGAAAGCCAACGGCATACATGGGACGCTACCAGTTTGCACACCCCGAGATGGAGCGGGCGGCCGACCTGAGCCTCAACGACATGGGCATGCAGCCTTACTACATGACGACGGAGAAGATGAAGAACGTGGGCATGACCTCGCACACCATCGGCAAGCTCACCAAGACACTGGTGGGCAAGATACCCGAGGGGGCGCTGCCCGAGACGTTGCTGCCCGCGCAGGTGAGCCGCCTGCACCTCATCTCACGCGAGGACGCACTGCGAAAGATACACTATCCGCGGTCTCTCGACGACGTGCAGCGGGCGCAAGTGCGACTGAAGTTTGAGGAATTGTTCTACGTGCAGCTCAACATCCTGCGCTACACCACAGAGCACCGCAAGAAATACCAGGGCTATGTCTTCGCACATGTGGGCGACACGTTCAACCGCTTCTACCGCGACAACCTGCCCTTCGAACTGACGGGCGCGCAGAAGCGGGTGATGCACGAGATACGCGACGACTTGCGGTCGGGGCGGCAGATGAACCGCCTGCTGCAGGGCGACGTGGGATCGGGCAAGACCCTCGTGGCGCTCATGGCTATGCTACTGGCCCTCGACAACGGGTTCCAGGCGTGCATGATGGCACCCACGGAAATCCTGGCCGAGCAGCACCTGACCACGCTCCACGACTTTCTCAAGGGAATGGACGTGCGCGTGGAACTGCTCACGGGTATCGTCAAGGGCAAGCGCAGGCGCAAGGTGCTCGAGGGACTGGCCGACGGGTCGGTCGACATCCTCGTCGGCACGCACGCCATCATTGAGGACAACGTGGTGTTCCGCAGGCTCGGCATGGCCGTCGTCGACGAACAGCATCGCTTCGGCGTGGCCCAGCGGGCCAAGCTATGGGCCAAGAGCGACAAGCCACCTCACATACTCGTCATGACAGCCACCCCTATCCCGCGCACACTGGCCATGACCATCTACGGTGACCTCGACGTGAGTGTCATCGACGAACTGCCGCCGGGACGCAAGCCCATCGTCACCCTGCACAAGTACAACAACCAGGCGACGTCACTCTACTGCGGCATCAGGAAGCAGATACTGGAAGGACGACAGGTCTATATCGTATTTCCGCTCATCGAGGAGAGCGCCAAGCTCGACCTGCAAAACCTGGAGGAGGGCTACAAGACGCTGTGCGAGGTGTTTCCCGACTTGCGGCTGAGCAAGGTGCACGGACGCATGAAACCTGCGGAGAAGGAGGCCGAGATGCAGAAGTTTGTGAGCGGCGAGACACAGATCCTGGTCTCCACCACCGTCATCGAGGTGGGCGTGAACGTGCCCAACGCTTCGGTCATGGTCATCATGGAAGCGCAGCGCTTCGGCCTGTCGCAGCTACACCAGTTGCGCGGGCGTGTGGGGCGTGGAGCCAAGCAGAGTTACTGCATCCTCGTCACGGGTTACGAGCTCTCGCAGGAGACGCGCAAGCGCATCGACATCATGTGTGAGACCAACGACGGATTCCGCATTGCCGAGGCCGACCTGAAGCTCCGCGGGCCGGGCGACCTGGAGGGCACGCAGCAGAGCGGCATCGCCTTTGACCTGAAAATCGCCGACATCGCGCGAGACGGGCAACTCGTGCAAATGGCGCGCGATGAGGCGCAGCGCATCATCGATGGAGACCCCGACTGCAACAAGCCGGAGAATGCGCGCCTGTGGGACCGGCTGAAAGAACTGCGGAAAACCAACATCAACTGGGCGGCCATCAGCTGACGGCCGCACAGTTTGCCAACGCGTCATGACCGCCGCCTTCCAGATGAAGTACAACCCTTTTCTGTCATCCGGGACCGGCCTTCAAGCAGTCGAGGTAGGTACACGAGACACAGGTCGCATAGGGCAAACCATACCACGCTATATCCTGTGATACGTATCGTCAGCCAAAAGCGAAAAACGAGCCAAACAGCGTTAAACGATGGAAATAAGCGCATTGCAAATGTTAATTGTATGCGATAACACGCCGAATTGTGTTAATTACGGAACAAAAAGTGTTAACATGACAAACATATTGCAATTTTTTTATTACCTTTGCAATGTCTTTTGATAATTCGTTGCACACGCCTAATGTCCAACGACTCCCGCAAGATAAACGCTTCTCGCTTTTTCGGAAGACGAAAACCTAACACAAATCGAACTTCATGACGCTGAAAAGAACAATAAAGACATTAACAATATCACTATTATTTGCCTTGGCGGCCGAGCCTGTTGCCGCGCAAGACCTGTTGGCCCGCCAGGCCCCTGTGGACCGGAGAGCCAAGAAACTTGACTCCATTGAAGTCAAGACCTTCGCTGAAAGAGAAAACATACAGACCCCCGCCGGTGAGCTCTACGGCGATGAGTGGGACAACGTAACGACCAGCCGCACCAGCGAACTTCCCGAAACATTCACCATCGACTTACGCCACTTCTGCATGCCCACACCCAGCCGTGTGGTGACCAGCAACTTCGGTGCCCGCTGGGGCAGACAGCACAAGGGCCTCGACATCAAGGTCTATGTGGGCGACACCATCCGCGCCGCCTTCTCGGGTAAGGTGCGCATCGTCAGATACAACCCCGGCGGCTTCGGCAAGTACATCGTCATACGCCATCCCAACGGCCTGGAGACCTACTACGGACACCTCTCCGAGCAAATCGTGCACGAGAACCAGGTGGTGCGCGCCGGTGAGCCCATCGGACTAGGCGGCAACACGGGACGAAGCACGGGATCGCACCTCCACTTCGAGACTCGCCTCTGCGGTGTAGCCCTCAACCCCGCCCTCTTCTTCGACTTCCGCAACCAGGATGTCACGGGCGACCAGTATGTCTTTAGCAAGCGCACCTACGAGAGCGAGTCGGCCAACGCCACACGTGAGCGCGGCAAGATTGGCAACGGTGGATACACACGCGACATGGTGCAGGGCGGCAGGCTGGGACGCAGCGAGACGGCGGAGGCCACGCTTGAAAATGCCATCAACGCTCCTGAGCGCCTTTATTATAAGGTCAAGAACGGCGAGACGCTCGAATCGATTGCCAACAAGCTCCACGTGGAGGTGGACAAGCTCATTCGCCTCAACGGCTTCCGCAAGAATCAGCGTGTCAAGTCCGGACAGATCGTGAGATACGCATAAGGGACAAGGCAAAAGCCCTCACGCAAGACGCGAAGAAGCCCTGCAATCCTGATGGGATTGCAGGGCTTCTTCGCGTCTTGGCGGGGCGAGTCATTTCTTCACGATGGCACGCAACACGAACCAGGCGTGCAAGGCCAGCGTCGGCAACAGGCCGTAGTGGTGGCACATGAGCCGGAAGCGCTCACGCAGCGACGCGCGGTGGTTCTTGACCGACATGCCTCCATCCAGGTAGTTGACCACCACGGCACCTACATTGCGCAGGGGCAGCCCCTCACGCTCGGCCGCCTTCATGATGCGTATGCACCAGTCGACATCGGCCGAGAGACGGTAAGACAAGTCGTAGGGATGGGCCTTGGCCAGGTCGGTGCGTGCATAGAACGCCTGGTGGCACACCAGCATGCCATGACGGAACGAGCGCCACGACAGGTGTTCGGGTGGCTGCAAGCGGCGATGGCGCAAGAAGTGGCCCTCGTCGTCGACGATATCCGTGTCGCCATAGAGCACGCCAGGTAACGGTTCGCCGTCGCCCACGCTGCCCGCCACCAGCTCGAGCGTATCGGGTGAGGGAAAGACGTCACCCGCATTGAGAAACACCAGATAGTCGCCCGTGGCCATGCGGATGCCCTTGTTCATGGCATCATAAAGCCCGCCGTCCTTCTCAGAGACTACGATGACCTCATGGCCATTGCACGCCTCAGCGGAGCGGTGCGCATAGTCGCGTGCGATCTCCACCGTGCCATCGGTCGACAGGCCGTCAAGGATGAGGTGCTCCACATCGCCATAGGTCTGGCTGAGCACGCTCTCGACAGTGCGGGGCAACTCATGGGCGGCACGGAAAGTGCATGTGATAATGGTAAACTTGATCATGGATTGGGGTATCGGTAAGCGTCAGATGTTATAGTTCTTGAAGGCCAAGGCCTGGTTGTACACTTCGATGTAATGCATGGCCACTGTGCGCTGCGAATAGCTTGACCGCACCTTGGCAACGGCCTCACGGCTCAGCGTGGCATGGTCGGCCTCGCGGAGCACCCAGTGAAGGCCTGCAGCCAGGTCGGCCGCATCCTTGTACTTGGCCACATAGCCATTCTTCAGGTGGTCGATCATCTCGGGTATGCCGCCCACCTTGAAGCCCACTGACGGCACACCACAAGCCATGGCCTCCATGATGGTGTTGGGGAGGTTCTCATCGAGCGAGGGAAGCACGAAGACATCGGCCGAATTGTAGATGTCAACGATTTGTCGCTCGTCGCTCACGTAGCCCAAGGGGATGGCGGGCAAGCGCAACTGATCCACTACCTCCTCGGCGTGACCGCCCAGGATGGCAACCACCGTGTCTTGGCACATCTCAGGGTGCTGGTCGGCCAACATCGAGATGGCCTCGGTGAGATAGCCGATGCCCTTTCGCTCCATGGTGACACGCTGAGACACAAAGAGGATGATGCGCTTGTCGGCAGGCAGGTTGGCGTGGAGGCGCGCCGACTGCTTGTCTCGCTCGCAGAACACGTGGGTGTCGATGGGATTGGGGATGGTGTCGACGTGCAAGCCGGAGAGCAAGGCACTCTGGCGGGCCTGGTCACCCAGCCACTTGCTGCACGTCACGAAGTGGATGCCACTGCCGCGATAGAGCTTCCGCTTGCGGTTGAAGATGCGCGTTGACAGGTCGGCCGGCGTGTGGTGCTTGGGTAGGTAGCGACACCCCTGGCACACGGCGCGATAGGCCTTGCAACCCAGCGTGACATGGCAGATGCCCGTGGCGGGCCAAAGGTCGTGCATGGTCCACACCACCGGCTTGCCACTGGCCAGGATCTTACGGATGGAGCCCAGCGACAACAGGCCTTGATTGATCCAGGCCAAGTGGATGACATCGGCCTCCTTAAACTCGGGGAGGCTCGTGATGTCGATGCCCGCATTGGCCAGGTCGAGCTCAAAAAGGTTCGTACGGCTGAAGTGAAGGTGCCAAAACACGCACCAGCGCTCCCACAGGAAGTTCCACCGGCGAAGCCAGGGACGGGGAGCCTGCACCACCGTGATGTTGTCAGTCACCTTGTCGCCCACCAGCATCTTGGCCTTCACGCCATTATTGTTGAGCGTGTCCAGCAGGCGATTGGCCGCTACTGCCGCCCCGCCTGTCTTCTCACTTGTGTTGATGATCAATACGCGCATACCTCTTTCGATAATTTGTTGCCAGGACAGGACAAGCCAAGCACATTGAAAAAAACTTCAAATTGCCGAGCGCTACCTATCTTATACAAAGATAGTGCAAGAACGAACGCAATGAAGCTTGCTTCAATTGCTGAGCCGTAGCCTATCTTATACAAAGATACAACAAAAAAGTTGGAAGTCGGTAAGATTTGAACAAAAACGTTGAGAGTGACCGCATTTGTCCTGTCTTTGAGCCTGAGCGTCAGCGAGTGAAGAAGTATAGTGGGGCTATACGCCCCCGAACAAGCTGGCGCCCTGAGCCGAAAAGAGACCAAAAGATGGCAAGCCGCAACCTTTCACAATAAATGTTTTTGCGGTGGCAATTTATAGAATCCACCTCAAAGTAGCTTCTCAAGCAGTATAAATGTCATGAATCCGAGCAGCAATGCGTAGGTGGCCTGCTTCTGGTAGCCATGGGCATGGGTCTCGGGTATCATCTCATCACTCGTGACATAGAGCATCGCACCACCGGCGAAGCCGAGCATGATGGGGAGCATGGAAGCCGACACATTGCCCATGGCAAATCCAGTCCACACGCCGACGACTTCCAACAGACCGATGGCCATGGAGATAACGAATGTGCGCATGCGCTTCACTCCGGCAAGCAACAGCGGCGCTATGATCACCATGCCTTCGGGAATGTTCTGCAGCGCGATGCCGAAACTCACAGTCCAAGACGATGCCTCGCCCTCGCTCATGCTCACTCCTGCGGCAATGCCTTCAGGAAACTTGTGGATGGCAATGGCCATGACAAAGAGCAGGATGTGGTTGAGAGTGGAGTTGTTGCGGTGCTCCTCGGCGTCAAGGCCAGTGACGTGATGGAGATGGGGCGTCACGAGGTCGAGCACATTGAGGAACAACGCGCCAACCATTACTCCCAAGGCGACAAGCCACCAAGGCGTAGCCACCGACTCAAAAGCAGGGACGATCAGTCCCAGTGTTGAGGCGGCGAGCATCACTCCGGCACAATAGCCAAGCACTGTGTCGTTCCACTTGTGTGGCAGCTCCTTGATCCCGAATCCGAGAATGCTGCCTATCATTGTTGCTCCGCAAAGTCCTGCGGCACTTATCCATACGTTTGTCATAAAATCCTTGCCTGTAATTGTTTTAGCAAGGCGAAGTTACGGATAATATTGCAGACGGACAAGGATATTCTATAAATTACCTATAAATGGGGAAATGACAGTTGTAATCTGTTCCAAGGCGAAAGATCACTGTCCGTTAGACACCTTTTGCCATTACATCTCGAAACTATCAATGGGATCTCAAAACTATCAATGGGACGAAAGCACTACGAACGTGAATATCTTATCTAAAGATAATAAAATCGAACGAAATAAAAAGGCGTATGCCCCAAAATATGAACAAATGGTATATGTGTGCGAGCACAATCGTTGATTTACATCAATTAATATCTATTTTTAAAAAGAAAGCCAAGCAAAAATCTTGCAGAAATTGCATTTTCATAGTAACTTTGCAGCGTCAAAAGGTTAATAGATTGTTTAGGTTAGTAGTAATAGATTTAGGTTTTTAGTTATTAGGTTTAAGGTAGATTGATAGATTGTTTAACGGAGAACAATGGAGACCGTGAGGTTTTCATTTCGTTTGAAAAGGATTTTTAGTTAAACATAGGTGGTACGTTGGAGCTCGTTGATGAGTTTCAGCGTATTTTTTTTGTGCCTACTCAGAACATGGCATCCAGCAGCAAGGGTTTCATCCGCACGTGGCCTGAAAAAAAAGGCTTGAACCCGAAGATCCAAGCCTCTCGTTGCATATGTCTGTATGTTTTTCGTCTGGATGGACGCAGGCGAGGCGCCATGGCGTCAGCCCTCTTTCTCCACCAAGCAGACGGCATAGGCCGAAATGCCCTCCTCGCGGCCCGTGAATCCAAGTTTCTCGGTGGTGGTGGCCTTGATGCTCACCTGGTCCTCATCACACCCCATGACCCGGGCCAGGCAAGCCTTCATGGCGGGGATGTGCGGATTGAGCTTGGGGCGCTCGGCGCAAACGGTGGCATCAACGTTGACCAAGTGGTAACCCTTGGTAGCAATGAGCGCCACCACTTGCTCAAGAATAACCTTGCTGTCCATGTCGAGCGTGTCGGCCGACGTATCGGGAAAGTGATAACCGATGTCGCGCATATTGGCGGCACCAAGCAGAGCGTCGCATATCGCATGGATGAGCACATCGGCATCGCTGTGGCCCAGCAACCCCATCGTGTGGCTAATCTTGACACCTCCCAAAAAAAGGTCACGTCCCTCCACCAGTTGGTGGACATCGTAGCCCATTCCTACTCTGATGTTTGTCATCTTATTATCTGCGTTTGAACAAGTCCTTGATGCCATCCATGTCGAAGCTCAGCGTGAAGCGGAGCGTCTGGTCGAGCGGATTGCTCTTGGCCGTGGCGATGACGTAACCTGCATCAAGTGAGAACACGCTCATCTTGAATCCGCCACCCACCGTGAAGTACTTGCGGTTGCCCTTGTTCTCGCTCTCATGGTGATAGCCGGCTCGAAGGGTGAACTGGTCGTGATAGGTGTATTCGGCACCAATGCTCCACTGGATCTCCTGCAACTCCTCCTTGAAGCCACCAGGCGCATCACCGAAGCTCTTGAAGATGCCACTGATGCTCGACACATCGTAATAGTCCTTCTGCACACGCTGCTGATAGTCCTCCGTGCTCTCGCCATCATTCTGCTTGGGATAGGTGGGGACAAGGAGCTTGTTGGCGTCGGCGGCGATGGTGAAGCGGTTGTATTCGTCAATCGGCACCATCAACGAAGCGCCCAAGCGCAGGTTGGTGGGAATGAACTCACTGTTGTCATAACCGCCAAACTTGATCTTACTACCGATGTTGGAGATGTTGAGTCCCAATCCGAGCTGGCACTCGCGCGCACCCAGGTTGACATAGTTTTGGTAGTAGGCCGACAAGTCGGCTGCGAACGCGGAGCCAGGAGAGGTGTCTTGCGTGTAGTCATAGGTGAGGTCCGAGTAGATCCATCGCACGGCGGCGGCGATTGAGAACTTCTCACTGAGCATGAGCGAGTAGGCCACATCAAACGACATCTCATAGGGATTGATGGTGTTGCCGGCGTTGGCCGTTGCATTGCTGCCCCCCGTCTGGTCGCCCATCATCACCTCACCCAGGGAGAAATAACGGAACGAGCCTGAGACGGCACTGTAGTCACCGATGCGATAGTAGCCGGCAAGGTAAGCCAGGTCCATGTCGCTCACCAACTGGCGCAGCCATGGGGTGTAGTTGAGCGCCACTCCGGCCCGGCTAATGGTAAAGGGGTACTTGGCCGGGTTCCAGAATTGTGATACGACGTCAGGGTCGGTGGCGGCACCCACATCGCCCATGCCTCCGGCGCGGGCGTCGGGCGCGATGGTCTGCGAGGTGACAGACGTGTTGACTGGGTTGAACATGTCTTTCTTGTCCTGCGCGCTGACTTGCAGGGTGGCAAAGGCAAGAAGGCATGCCGCGAATATTCTCAATGTCTTGTTCATGCTTGATGGGTTTGTTGGATGGCAGCCGTCAGTCCCGCGAAAGCCGTGGGGTGCGACCAAGCCACATTGACTGGTATAAGAACGTATGCAAGGGCTCATTTATTGTTGATGACAACGAGTTTCTTAGCTTTCGACGCCTCTGAACTGCCGTCGCTCGACACACGGACGCGATAGAGGTAGACGCCTGTCTGCAACCGTCCGCCGCCATCCTGGCAGAGATCCCAGTCGACGGTGTAAGCGCCACTCGTCGACACGCCGCTCTCCGCGTGGGTCCACAGCAACCGGCCACTGGTGTCGAAGACATCAATCTTCACATCCATGTTGGAACCATTGAAATCGTGGCTGATGATGAACGTGGTGGAGGTCGTTGCCGGGTTTTGCGACACGTCGACACTATAGAGTGTGGGGCGCAATCCCTTGACCACATTGAAGTCAAGCGTGACCGCCGAAGGGTTGTTGAGCACGTCCCAGGCACGGAAGAGCAATGAGTGGCTCCCAGGCTCAAGCTCAGGCAAGCTGTAGCTGACGGATCCGCTCTGGTAGGTTCCGAAGTCGTAAGCGAAGTAATCGTTGAGGTTATAGGTCATGGCCGGACTGCCGTCGACGATGAGCTGCAGGTCATGGCCGATGCCATTGCCGGCCGCGTTGATACCGTCGTCATCACTCAGGCGAGCGACAAAATAAGGCGTTGTGTTGACATTTCCGCCATTCTCAAACTGTGGCGTGTTGAGATAGCAATAGATTTTCGGTCCCAATGAGTCGAGCTCATTGTCGTCAGTGCCTCCCACAAGGAAGTTGTCCTCTGCGCCATGCGCCTCCAGCAAGTGGTCGTTGCTCACGGCATGGATGTTGATCAGGCCCCTTCCATCCGAGTAGTTGATGTCCTTGGGCACCACAAACGAGAATGCGAAACGCCCGTTGCGCACGCTGTCTGCCCCATTGAAGAGCGTGTTGGTGCGATCATAATAAGTGAAAGGCGTAGTGGCCTCAGCGCTGCTGTTCAACCGGCAGGTCACCAGCTCGCGCGAGTCGCGCACCAAAGCTGTCATCACACCATTGAAGGCTTGCGGGCTCTCCACATGGCCCGCCACGCGCGCCACGCTTCCGGCCTTGAGGGTCACGGGGGCGCTGGCCGACGGCTTGGCACCATTGATGGAGTCGATGACAACACTCAGCGTGGGCAGATGGAGCGAGATGGCCGGGTCACCCAGAAGCGAATACTGCAGCTTGTTGACCGTGGTGTCTTGCCGTGAGGTTATCATCTGGTTCTTGGCCAGGCGCTGCGCCTCGCCCAATGTCACCGGCTTGCCGTCAGACAAGGAAAGCACATAGCGCAGGAAAGCCATGTTGATGGACTTGTTGTAATTGGAGTAGACCGTGCGCGTGGTGCCGAAGAAGGCCACGGCGCCACCCTTGCTGCTTGTCACAGCCGTCTCGCCGATGGTGGGTGTCGTGCCGTCGAAGGGCAGAATATCGCACGAGGCCGTGATCCAAAGGGGAAGGTTGGTGTTGGTAAATGCCTCAAAGTCGGACAAGGTGAGCACTCGCTCGTGCGAGATCTGGTCGGCACGGCCATGCCCGCCGTAGTCCATGACAAGCGCTCCGGCCTGCTGCTGCTGTTTCAAGAGGGTGCTCACGGCAGGGTAAGTGTTGCCCGTCGATGTGGGCACGCCCTGGTAAGCGTCCCACATCACCTTCTTCACTTGATAGCCCGGATGGCGCGTCGCGATGTCGTTGGCCGCGTCGTTGACATCGTTCATGTGCAAGTTTCCGTTTCCGTCGTCACCCATGAAGACCAGCGTGTTCTGCCAAGCTCCTGCGTTTTTGTTCTCCACATAGGCAATGGTCTTGTCCACCATGGCCTTGGCGTCCTCCTCCGTGGTGACGGGGAAACGTCCGACGGCCACATCGAGCTTGTCAGACCGGAGCTGGTTGACGCCCTCACCGTCATCCAAAAGGCAAAAGAAGCCATCATCGATGAAGCAACGAATCTCATTGAACGAGTTTTCACTTTCAAAGCACAGCAAGTAATCGTCAGGGTTGAGGTTGGCACACTCGGATGTGCGCATGCGGTTATCCCACACACAATCGCCAAAGAGCAACAGGTAACGCGGCATGTCGGCGTCCGTCTCAGCACGGTCGTAGAGCATTTTCAGGTACCGGCGGTAAGCGTTGGCGTCGGGCGTTCCACTGGAGAACTCATTGAAGAGCTCATCGGCCGGTACGATGCGCACCCTGAGAGAGTCGTGCTGCTCATGGAACGCGGCAAGCCGTTGGGCCTGTTTGAGGAGCTTCTGCGAGGTGGGTATGATGATGACCATGTCAGCGGCCGCATCAGCATGATGGTCCTGGTTGGTGATATGGTACAGGTATTCGGGAGTGGCGTATTGGGCCTTCAGACTTGGCGCGGGCGCGGGTTGGTCCCAAGCCATCGACACATAGTCGAGGCGGATGGGGTCGCCCAACTCACAACTGATGCTCACGGTATCCGTGGCCGTGAGCCCATTGACCTGATAGGTGGCTGTGGACGAGTTGCCCTTGTCGTAACTTCCCAATGAGACGTAAAGGTTGCCCAGCTCTTTTCCGTTGAGGGAGACCTTCGCGCGACTGGACATCCCCGCCGAGACGCTCACCGACAGGCGTCCTGTCGTGGCACCGGTAGTGTTCTTGAGCACCACGTTCTTGACTTGCCCGAAATGGATGGGGTCAGGATCGAAGAGGTTGCGGCCTCCCTGGTACCAACTGTAACCATCCACCTCATAGAGCGTGTGATAGTCGTCGGTCGAGGGATAAAACGAGGAGACAAAGGTTGCAGAGTCGACCACCTGCGGCTCATCTGCGCTCTCCGTGAGGAAATAATATCCGTAATCAGAATAAGGATTGCGCGTGCGCCGTGCGGCCGTATTGCCCTCCCAGCTCACCGGGCCACGCGCACGGAAAAGCCGCCGGTTGCCCACGGCATAGGTGGGCACCTCCTGCAGGTCGTCGGTCTCACGCAGTTCGTCGCCGTCAAGACGCTCGTTCTGCAGGTTTCCGCCATAGCCATAGACCTTCACCTTGCTCAAATCGGAGAAGCCTGCCTGCCGGATGAAGGCATCGGTGAGCTGATAGATGCCTGTGGAAGGTACGCGAATCTTGGCCCAAGACCCCGTGGCGAGCACGGAATGGGCCGCATAGCGCGCTGCCGCTGCCGTCGACTGGGCCGCCAAGGCCTGGCGCCTGGATCGTGACAGAGGCTTTGCGTCGATGCGAAGCATGAAACTGACGAGTATCTGATAACGCCCATCGCGATAGACCAGTGGACAGAAGTCCACCTCAAGCGAGCCTTTCTTGCGGCTGAGCACCAAGCGTTGCTCCACACGCGGCAGCGCCGGCAGCGAGTCGTCCGACAAGCAATGATAACGGGCTATGTCCTCCTGCGTCATGTCGATGAACTCCGGATAAAGGATGGTTGACGTGTAAACGGAGTCGGAGAAAGCGCCCTCCAGTGGCACAGTGTAAGTGAACTGCGGCAACATGGAGTCGACACTGACCTCATCGGACGTCAAATTGAAAAACCGTTGGGCAGAAACGGTCAGGCTCATCAGTAACGAGAGGAGTAGAACAAGTATTCGTCTGTGTTTCATGTTTTGTCTATTGGTATGGTAATGCACATGGTGTGGCGTGCAGCCTCATGCGCCGTCATCGGGAAATCGCTCAGTGACGACCGTCTTCCGCACGGTCACTTGCAGTTGAAGTCGAGCACTTTGCGTTCCTCAATGAAGCCCTCCATGTGGTCATCGATGTGTACGGGGCCGACCCCCGTTGGCGTTCCCGTGTAGAGAATGTCACCAGTCTTCAGGGTGTAGAACTGGCTGATGTAGGCAATGATCTCATCCACCTTGTAGAACATGTCGCCCGTATAGCCCTGTTGCACCTCCTCGCCGTTGATGTCAAGGCGGAAACGCAGCCGCTGTATGTCGGGCAACTTCTCCTTAGGCACCCAGTCGCCGATGCACGCCGCCCCGTCGAATCCCTTGGCGATGTCCCAAGGTTTCCCCTGCGAGGCGAGCTTGCGCTGCATCTCACGGGCGGTGAAGTCGATGCCGACGGTGTAGGCGTCATAGTAGCGATGGGCAAAGCGTTGCGGAATGTTCTTGCCCAACCGGCAAATGCGCACCACCACCTCAGCCTCATACTCGATGCTTCCCAAATGGTCGGGGATGAAGAAAGGCTTGTGGTCCTTGAGCAAAGCTGTGTCGGCCTTGAGGAAGATGACTGGCTCCTCTGGCTTAGATAACGTGCCATGGAGCGCTTTATTGTGCAAGGCATAGTTCATGCCGATGGCGAAAATCTTCATAAATCGTAAATGAAAAGGTTGTGTATTGATTTATCTGACGACAAACTTATGGCCGTCGCGGATGTACAATCCAGGCAAGAGCCGCGAGCCGTCCGTTCCCACGAAGCGGCCATCCAGCGTGTGGATGCGGCCTGTGGCCTGGCGGACCGGAATGGTTTCCACCCCCGCGGCCTGCCTGCGCAACACCTCCTCGAGGCCGGCCGTGACATCTATCTCGCCGTAGCCATAGAGGTTGTTGGGGTAAGTGAGCGTGGGGTCGTAGTGTCGGCAAGTCTTGGCGAAGATACTGATACAGTCGGCCGGCGACAGTGTGGGGTCGGCTTGGAGCCACAAGGCGATGGCTCCAGCCACCACCGGCGATGACATGGAGGTGCCGCCGTTGCTGTTCCAGGCATAGGTGCGGCCACCGTGCACAAAGTGGCGCACATCCGAGCGGATGTCGCTCGCATCGGGATTGTTTTCCAAATAGAAGCTGCTGTACGACGAAATGATGTTTTGCCCGGGCGCCATCACGTCGGGCTTGATGCGTCCGTCGAAGGTGGGCCCCACTCCCGAGAACGGCGTGCGCACCCCACTCCGCCCATTGTCATAGGTGAGCTGTTGTCCCAGATAGTTGACAAACTGCGTCCTGTAGCCCGTTGCGCCGACGCAGATGACCGACGGTGCGCTCGACGGCGAGTTGATGCTATGGCTGTTGTCGCCATCCGAGAGACGGTCATCGAGACTGCTGTGATAGAGCCATCCGGTGACAGGATACAGCTCGGCGTCGGTCGTCTGGCCGATGAGCTGCACGGAGGCCGGATAGCACTTGCTGAAGATGTGGGCCAAGGTGATGATGTCCCAGTCGCAGACCACCTGGCCGGCATCATAGCAAGAAGGGTAAGCCGTGGCGGCAATGACATATTGGTAATCGCCAATGGCTACCGTGTCGACAAGCGTGGAGTCGGCCGCGGCCAGCACCCGGCTGATCGGGACGTCCACCACCTGTGGCCTGTCAGCGTGCGAGTAGACCGACAAGCGCAGCGAGAAGTCCTCCATGTCACCCTGGGTCTTGGTGGTGAAACCCACGTTTTGCAAGTTGCTGCCGCAGAAGAGGCCCGCCGACGGTTGTCCGGCCGGCTTGTGCAGATAGTTGATAGCCTGGCCGTCGTTGCCCGCCGACGAAACGATGACATGTCCGGGGCCGGTCAATGAGTCGAGCATCTCGTAATAGAGCTGGTCGTATCCCTGGAAATCTTGCCGTGAGCCCTCGCTGAAATTGATGACACACGGCTTGCCCGCCCGGTCGGCATAGTCGAAGATGTACTTGAAACCGAGCGCGTCAAGGGCATAGGTGTACTTGTAATAATCCTTCGGGTCGATGAGCGCGATGTCGTCGGTGGTGGCGTTGCACACCAGGCAGAGGTCGCTCTCCCATGCCATGCCACGATAGGGCGACAGCGTGTCGGCACCCTCCGCCCCACTGCCTGCCGCTATGCCTGCCGTGTGTGTGCCGTGCGTCTGTCGCAAGCCATCGCGCGGACAGCCGAGGGCCAGCAGGCTGTCGCGTCCCACATAGTCGCGTCCCACGGGCAAGGCACTGTGCAACGTGTCGGCGGATAGCTGGTCCCAAAGAGCCTTGATGCGATAGTCGGCCATGTCGGCAGAGAAGAAATTGGGGTGTGTGAGGTCGAAGCCTATGTCTTGCACGCCCACCACCACGCCACGCCCGGTGTAAGCCTGTGGCAGACGGAGCAGCTGCTGGGTTGGCGTTGCGTTGACGATGGCCGTCGTGGTGTCCATCAGCGCCGTGGCTCGCTGGCCTGCCTCCAGGCGCACCACCCTTGCGTCTTGCGTGAGCCTTTCCAGCGCTTGCAGGGGGATGTCGGCCACGTACAATGCTCCTCGCCTGTCAAGCACCCGAGCGCCCTGTCTCAGAAGGACTGTGCTGTCGGGTTCCGTCAACTTGGCAAAAGCCATGATGGAAGCCTCACGCTCCACGTCGCCCCGTGCCGCCTGCCGGCGTTCCGACGCGCTATGGACACGCTGCGCCAGCCAAGCCTGCCTGACGAGCGGTGACATCTTGCCAAACACCGGGCGTTGCGCCCAGGCCACCGCCGGCAACAGCGACAAAACAAAGAAAGGCAGCCACCTGCCCAGCAACTTCAACATAGTCAGAATAAGGAAGGAAAAACGAATATGGGGAACCGCGGAAGACCGCGTCTTCCATGGTTCCCCATTATTATTGATGTAAACCTAAAGCTTAGTCAGCAGCGAGCGTGTAACGCTTGTAGGCAACAACCTTCAAGCCCTTGGCCTGAGCGTCGAGCCACTGCGCAACGTTCTTCTTGTCGCCCTCCTCGAACTGGAACTCCTGGTCGACCAAGCAGTTCTCCTTGAAGAACTTGGCCATACGGCCCTTGGCGATGTTCTGGATCATGTTCTCGTTGAGCTTGCCGGCAGCCTCGGCACCGACTGTCTTGATAATCTCACGAGCCTTGTCGGCATCCTCCTGCGTGAGCCAACCCTTGGTCACGTTAGAGGCGATGTGATCTTCAGAGTCGACGAGGTTGGCGTTGATGCCAGCCTTCTTCAGAGCCACGTTGACCTGGCGCTGAATCTGCTCCTCTCTGGTCTTCTCGATAGCCACCTTGAGCTCCTCGTCCTTGACGTTCTGGGGCACGCTGGCCTCATCCAGTGCGACGGGGTTCATGGCAGCGACCTGCATGGCCACCTTGTGACCAGCATCCTCGTTGGCAGCAGAGAGCTGCACCATGGTGCAGAGTGTGTGACGACCCATGTGGTCATAAGTGTAGATGTTGTCGCCCTCGAGCACGTTGTATCCGTCGAGCTCCATCTTCTCGCCCACGACACCTGAGCGGCGTGTGACAGCGTCGGCCACCTTCACGTCCTCACCGTCATAGCTGACGGTCAGCTCCTTGACCTCGTCCAAGGTGTGCGCCTTAGCAGCGACAGCAGCGTCGAGAATGTCCTGTGTGAGCTTGATGTAGTCGGCACCGTTGGCAACGAAGTCGGTCTCGCACTTCAAGCCGATCATGGCGAAGAAGCCATTGTCGCCCTTCACGAGCACGCAACCATTGGATGTGGTGCGGTCAGAGCGCTTGGCGGCGATGGCCAAGCCACGCTCACGAACGAGCTCCACAGCCTTCTTGATATCACCATCAGCCTCGGCGAGAGCCTTCTTGCAGTCCTTCATGCCTGCACCGGTCATTGTGCGAAGCTTCTTGATGTCTTCAATTGTAACAGCCATAATTGATATTTTACTTTTAAAAGTTGAATGTATAAACGCTTTGATTACTCAGCGGCGGGAGTAGCCTCCTCAGCTGCGGGAGCGGCCTCAGTGGCAGCAGCCTCCTCGCGACGAGCGCGACGGGGTGCGCGGCGACGGCCCTCAGCAGCCTCCTCGGCCTGCTCAGAAGCAGCCTTCTCGTCGGCCTTCTCAGCCTTGCGCTCCTCCAGACCCTCAGCGATAGCGCCACAGACAGCGTCGAGCACAACCTCGATAGAGTCCTTGGCATCGTCGTTGGCAGGAATCATGTAGTCGACATTGCTGGGATCAGAGTTGGTGTCGACGATAGCGAACACGGGGATACCCAGGCGGTTGGCCTCCTTGACAGCGATGTGCTCCTTCATGACATCCACCACGAAGAGGGCAGACGGCAGACGGGTGAGGTCAGCGATGGAACCGAGGTTCTTCTCGAGCTTGGCGCGCTGACGTGTGATCTGCAGCAGCTCGCGCTTAGAGAGGTTCGAGAACGTACCGTCGTTCATCAACTTGTCGATGTTCGTCATTTTCTTGACAGCCTTACGGATGGTGGGGAAGTTGGTGAGCATACCGCCCGGCCAACGCTCGATGACGTAAGGCATGTTGACAGAGGCAGCCTTTTCGGCTACGATGTCCTTGGCCTGTTTTTTAGTAGCGACGAACAGGACCTTCTTGCCACTCTTGGCAATGCCCTTGAGAGCCTCAGCAGCCTCGTCAATCTTGGCCACTGTCTTGTTGAGGTCGATGATATGAATGCCGTTGCGCTCCATGAAGATGTAAGGAGCCATGGCGGGGTTCCACTTGCGCTTCAGATGACCGAAATGGCAACCTGCCTGAAGCAACTGGTCAAAGTTTGTTCTTGACATTTTCGTTTTGATTTTAATTGTTTACTTTCCTTTTTAATTCTTGTTAGCCGGGCTTTGGTGTCCCGTGCGTAACCGGCCTGACGGCCGAAGCTTAGAACCAGCAGACGGGTAGCCCCACCTAAGCGGCGGAGAGTCCTGCCTGTTTGGATGCTAAACGTATCTCGCGGCGCCCGTAGCAGGAGCCATCGGAGATATTAACGCTTACTGAACTGGAAGTGACGGCGAGCCTTGGGCTGACCGGGCTTCTTACGCTCGACGGCACGGCTGTCGCGTGTCAGGAAGCCGTGGTCCTTGAGGTTCTTCTTGTCTTCAGCGTTGATCTTCACCAGCGCACGTGCGATGGCGAGGCGGAGGGCCTGGCTCTGGCCGGTGAAACCACCGCCGTCGAGGTTGGCCTTGATGTCATACTTCTCAGCGACCTCGAGCAACTGCAGGGGCTGCTTGACCACATACTGCAGGATGGCAGAGGGGAAGTATACAGTGATGTCCTTCTTATTGATTGTAATCTTACCGGTGCCCTCAGTGACATAAACACGAGCTACAGCGCTCTTGCGGCGACCGATTGCATTAATGACTTCCATCTTAATCTCTTATTATTTGTACTGGTTAATATCAATAGTCTTCGGCTTCTGTGCCTCCTGCTTGTGCTCAGCGCCCTCATAGATGTAGAGGTTGTCCATGAGCGAACGGCCGAGGGGGCCCTTGGGCAGCATGCCCTTCACGGCGTGGCGGATGATCTTGTCGATGCCGTTCTCACGCTTGCGGAGCTCTGCGGGTGTGTTGAAGCGCTGGCCACCGGGATAACCAGTATAGCGAGTGTAGACCTTGTCGGTCTCCTTCTTGCCGGTGAAACGCACCTGGGCTGCGTTGATGATGATCACATTGTCACCACAGTCGACGTGCGGAGTGAAGGTGGGTTTGTACTTGCCACGGAGCAACTTGGCAACCTTCGAGCAGAGGCGGCCAACGACCTGGTCGGCAGCGTCTACGACTACCCACTCCTTTTGAGCTGTTTCCTTGTTGACGGAAATAGTCTTGTAACTTAAAGTGTCCATTTTAAAAATTAAATTTACTACTAAAAAACGTTTTTATACCTTTATTATATAACAGAGACCTCACGGCGCCTCCAGTCTAAAAGAGACCATCCATGGCTTTCGCTCTGCTGCGCGGACGATTCACAAACCGCCGTGTCCGGCCAAAGGCACAGCTATTTACACTTCCGCACGTGGGACTCTAAGTGTGTCCCGAAATAAATCGGTGTGCAAAATTACACATTTTATTCCATATGCGGACCACATGCCACAGACTGCGTCTTTGAATTTATTCTATTTTAACAGTTTTAATACTATTTAACCCACACGGTTTCCTTACCGCTCCATTGTCACATACCGTGTACCGCGAGGAGCGTCGCCCTGCCAACAATCAATGGCGAAGCAGCTTGCGCAGGTGCTCCAATGCCTTGGTCATGGCGTTGTCGCGCTTGTCCTTGAAGTAGGTCTTGTAGGTTTCGGGGGCAGGGATGTCGGGCATGAAGCCATGGCCGACAAAGTCGGTGCCGTCGGGCGCATAGTCGTGCTTGGCGCAGATCTTGGCATAGCACACACCGGGGATGATCTCCACGCGCACGCTATTGCCGGTGCTGCCACCCGTGGGTTCGCCCACGAGGGTACAGTGTCCGGTGGCACGCATGAGAGCCGTGAAGTCTTCGGCGGCCGAGAAGGTGCCGCGCCCCACGAGCAGCACCACTGGGCGCGTGTAACGTTGCAGCGTGTCAGAGGGGTCGGCCTGGAAGAGCTGTCCCTCCTCGCGGTAGATGCGTTCCCTGTATCCCCATGAGGCGTAGGCCGGAATGTACTCGCGGCTCTCCCACGTCCCTGCCCGCACGCTGTCGGCCACGAAGTGACGAGCAATGCGGTCGCCGTTGCCCGAGTTGCCGCCGGGGTTGTCACGCAGGTCGATGACGAGCGCGCGCGTCTGGAGGATTTGGGGATAGAACTGGTCAAACAGGTCGCAGACCTGGCTGCTCATGAAGTTCTCGATGCGCAGGTAGCCGATGCCGTCGGGCAACCTGCTGAACGACACGGGCTGCGGCTGGGCGGGCATAAGGTCGCAGTCCGCACCCTCGAAGTCGTAGCCGACGGTCACCTCGCGCTTGCCCTCGCGCAACAGGAGAGACATGGTGCGGGATCCTTCGCCCTTGGTGAGACTCTGGGCGTCATACATCTCATGGATGAGCCACTGGGGCGTGGAGCTCGAGACATAGGGAGCCAGCACGCGCCGGGCGTAGGTCTCGGTTGCCTCGCCGTTGACGGCCACCACCTCCTGGCCGCGGCGCACGCCCTGCCTAACGAAGGCCGAACTATACACATGGTCCACATACACCTTGCCGTCCACCCAGCGTGTGGCGAGGGGCAAGGTGCGAATGTCGCGTCCCCGGAGGCTGCCCACATAGGTATGGCCGTCGCCCAGCGTGGCCGCCATGCGCTGCAGCAGTCTCGTAGCCTCGGCATCAGTGCTGACGGCCTTCATCTGCGGGATCATGGCCACATAGAGACTGTCCCAGTCGACCTTCACACGATCCATGAACACATAGTTTCTCTTCACGGCATTCCACAGGTGGCTCAGCCCAAGCAGTCGCTTGGTGGGCGCATCGACAGCTGCCCAGTAGTCGGGTCGCGGTGTCGGTCCCTTGTAATAGTCGCGCGTGGCCCAGTCCTTGGGCACGGTGAATTCTTCACCTTCCTTGCGGGCCTTGAGAAAATAGAGAGTGTCGCCTTGCAACCTCATGCCATAGAACAGGCGGCTGTCGTTGAGTCCCATGCCGGCTCGCCCATCGTCCATGCTCACGCGGGTCTGCTTCTTATATTGCTCGAACACCTGCCAGTATCGGTCAAACTCCGTTTGCTTCACACCCGTCAGCCGCAGGCGATTGCCAACGGTCCAGCCGCGCCCCTGCCCCTGGCTCCAGGCAAAGCCTGTCATGTCCTGCGACCATGAACCCGTGTAGCGCACGGCGGTCTGCGTCACTCCCGGTTGAGCCAACAATTGTTTGTAAATAGCATCAATGGCCAGGGTATCGACCTCGGCGGCCGTCACGTTGGTAGCCACCAAGAGGGCGACCGCGAGCAATAAGCGTTTTCTCATGAGTTGAAATTGTTTCGGTTTTACCTTAAATTAGCAGACTTTTAATTTTGTATAAAAGCAAGTCGTTGGATAACAATAAGTTGTCCAACGCTTGCATATGTCAGAAAATTCACTTACCTTAGTGCTGCAAAAAAACTCAAATAAGGAGCATCTGACATATGGCAAAGGTAAGCATAAAATCTGAGAATCTCACCCCTTTCGGTGGAATTTATTTCACGAACAAGGCATTTAACGCCCTCTCACTTGGAAAAATCATCAACGAGGCACTTGGAATGCGCAGCTTGACTTATAATGGCTACCAGTGGGACGAGATTATATCTGCATTGCTCGATGTTTATCTCTGTGGCGGAGACTGCGTGGAAGACGTGAACAGAAGCGAGTGTCACCTGCGTGAGTCTTCCAACGCCCGTATCCCGACCAGCCACACTGTCGGGCGTGCCATCAAGGAACTTGCGTGTGAGAACATTGAATACAAGTCTCAGACAGGAAACGTGTTCCGGTTCAACACCAATCCCAAGCTCAACGACCTACTCATGAAAATCAACATGGCCATGGGACTGTTTAGGCGCGGCCAGACTGTCAATGTGGACTTTGACCATGTGGCCTTGGAAACCAACAAATACGATGCTAAATACTCATACAAGCATTTCAACGCCTATTTCCCCGGTGTCGTGTCTGTAAACGGCATTATCACGTATATTGAAAACCGTGACGGCAACACTCCTGTAAAGTTCCATCAGGCGGACACGTTGTCAAGGGCATTCCGTCTGCTTCACTCTTACGGCCTTCACATTGGCGTGTTCCGTGCCGATTGTGGCTCATACTCTGAGGACATAATAAGGACAGTTGACGGCAACTGCCGAGTTTTTTACATCCGTGCCTCAAACAGTGCATCCATGTACAGCGGCATACAGGGCGTGAAGGAATGGAAGCGTGTCGAGATTGGCTCGCAAGAGACAGAGGTGGCATCGTTCATGTGTACACACTTCATGGAAGACTCACACTTTCGCATTGTCGTTCAACGCACAAAGGTTGAGGATGGGGAGCCGGACCTCTTCGGAGAAAAATATGTATACCGCTGCATCATCACCAATGACTGGGACAGCAGCGAGAAGACCATCATTGAAACATACAACAAGCGTGGGGCGAGAGAGTGTGATTTCGCGCGGCTCAACAATGATTTTGGATGGAAACACCTACCGTGCTCTTTCATGAACGAGAACATGGTCTTTATGGTTCTTACGGCAATATGCATGAATTTCTTCTCGTTCTTCATAGGGCGCATAGCGTCCGTATTCACGAAACTCACACCAACCAGCAGGGTAAAAACATTCGTGTTTCACTTTACGGCAGTATGTGCAAAATGGACAAGGACGGCAAGAAGATGGTGTCTGAACTTGTATACCGACATGCCGTATGACAAGATTTCTTTTGGATAGCACGAAATTCTTGAGGCTTTTAGAATTCAATTCCCGATGGGGGAAAGGGGGGTATTGTGCCCTAACTTGAATATCTTTCGATTTTTACCGCTCGCATGTGCGTGTGCGCACGATAAAAATCTAAAGAATATACAGACATACTTTGTCTGCTAATTTAAGGTTTTACTAAAAACGGAAAATTAGGCAATTTATTTTCGAGTGGCATACATTCGGATCCGTGTCACCACCTTGCACCCTCATCATCTGTGCGTCCGACAAAGCTATTGAGGGGCCAATTGTGAATTTCCAAGCTTTTTCATAGCAATTCATTTTCGGGTTAAGCGATCACACTGTCTTTTCTGCAGTTAGCTACACTGCTCCCAATGGCGTACTGATTCAGCCATTGATATCTTGAAAGATACATATTCTTACAAAGTGATCTGCATTCCTATGTAAGAAGAGTGCTCCTCACCCTTTTATGGGATGATAAAGCATATTGGGCTTTGTCATGTCCTCAATTCCATAAAGTGGCCTATACCGCATGCTACTACCCGTGTACCAATTGTCCTTAGGTGCACAAGACGTGTAAAAGTTGCGTTCAGGGGTTGAAAAACTACCACTTCCCCCTAAGTCAGACATGCTGTACCCTTCCTTATGCAAAACCATTGATGATAATCCACGATCGCACATAGTCAATGAGCAATGTGGTAACAAAAAAGCCAAGTTGCGCCAACAGTATCAGTGTGACGATGCCCATGTTGCGCCCGTTGATGCCCTGGTCCACCATGGCTTGTGACAGGAATGGGAGCACCATCTGTATCAAACTGCTGACAAGCATTGCCAGCATGAGCTGGGCAATCATGCTGCGATAGGGAGTGAAATATCGCGCAAACGACAACATGCTACGCCCGTTCGCCTTGCATTCGTCTTTCACTGTTCCGAACCTGTCACCAGGTTCGATCATCAGCACAACACCTGAGCTTTCTTCTGTGGCGTCTTTCCCTATCCAACATCTCACAAATTCATCTTTTTCATAAGTCAAGCGCTGTGTGGCTGGGTCTGAGATTCGAATGTTGTATTTGCCACTCTTGCTGCCCTGAATGTCATAGCATACCACAAAATGGTTTTGGTTCCAATGCAATATGCAAGGAAACACCCCGTCTGCTGCCAATTGCTCAAAGGTCATTTTCATTCCGATGGTGTCAAAACCAATATATTGAGCACATTCTGCTATACCCTGCATGGTGACACCTCTTCGGGATATGTAACAATGCCTACGCAACATTTCGGAAGAATAGTTCATGCCGTAAAACTTTGAAACTATTCGTAAGGAGGTCGGGCCACAATCCGATGCGTTGAGCTGCGTGTAGCGAGGGAAACGTTTCAGTTGCATCTATATCGAAACATTATTTTCTTTTCGGATTTTTGTTGAAATGCCAAATGACATGGCCCATCAGGTAGTGGGGCAAAGTGCGGTACCATGTCTCCGTGCGTCCTTGGGCGTTGACCTTGTATTCAGTTGACGAAAGTTGATGCAACAGGTCGAAAGCCTCGATGCGCGCGATGAGCTTGCCTTTCAGGAATGATTGGGAGGCAGAGGCGTTGAGCACGAAGTCGTCTCGGTTCAACCCTAAGTTGCCATAGCCTCGGCGAGAGTACATGTTGCCATCCACTGAAATCGTGGTGTTCAACAATGGAATGGTGTAACGGGCGGCCAGTCCATAGCGGAAATCGGTTGCATTCAATGTTGCAAATCCTTGTCGTTTGCTTTCGCTGTGCCGCCATCTCACGTCACCTGTTGCGCGGACGTACAGCGATCCTTTGTTGTATTGCAGGTATACCCTGTCGTGCAGGGTCAATGTGTTGACGGCGTTCACCTTGCTCTGGGTCTCTCCCTCAAGCATGGCATGGTCGAGCGAATGGACGAAGTTTCCGTCTGCGCTGTTTTCCACAGTCCAGCGTCTGTCAGCGTCGAGTGTATAAAAGACAGTCGCCTTTGCCTTAGCGTCGTAGGCTCCGTGTATGTTCTCAGGCCGATAGGTATAGACACCATTCTTGCTGTTGAAACTGACCGATTGTGAGACATCATTGTGAGTGTAATCAAAGCCTGCTGACAAAGTGTAATTGTACCGGGGAGAACGAAGGTCTTTATATTCGGCTATAATATAGGATAGTGAGCGCCACGCCTTCAAGTCGGGATTTCCCAGGCGCACCACGAGCGGTGTGGAACTATCATGTATGTTGACCATGTCAATCAATGATGTGTTTGATTCATTATAACCTAAGCTTATACGAACTGGCCGGCGCTCATCTTTTTTCACATACATGTAGAGGTTTGCCCAGGGGTTGAAACGTATAGTCGTCCGTGTGGCCAAAGTGTCGATTTGCCCTCGTAGATAATTTAATTTATCGTGCTTTATCTTCATCACAAGGTAGATGTCTATGAAATTAGCTCTCATTTGGGGGAGCCCCTGGGCCATGTTTGCAGGCAATTTCTGAAAGTGGTAGAATGATAACATCACGTCAGTACCGTAACACTGCAGTTTGCTGTCGTAGGAATTCGCTGGATCCGTGACGGCTTGGAGCATGTCCATTTGTGAGGGAAGCAATAGGGTGTCAGGATGATAGAGCCAGTCGTGTGTTTTCTCTTGGCTGTAGGACGGTGTTATTGCTACGCTCGCGGAATTCATTTTCCCGTCAAGTCCATACGTTAGGGATGCGCTCGCTTTCCATTGGCGTTTCGCATAGTCATTGGCGTTGAATGTGTTGGAAGACAAAACACTGGTAAAGTCCTTGACGTTGAATTGCTGCGCCTGTTGGTTCTCATCCGATGAATAATTCATATTTGCCGTAACGCGGAGATGCTGTCCCAGGTTTCCCCATTTTTTCATGTGAGGCATCAGGCTGGCGTTGATTTGGGCATCCCATTTCTTTCCATCGTTGAACCCCACATTGCGTTGGCGCGTTATCAACGTGTCCACATACTGTTCTGCCAGCATGTTGGTATTGCCGTGGTACGACTTGTAGCCTAAAGCCACATCAGCGTCCAGCATCAATGAGTTGGGCTTGATGTATTTGAAGCGGTTGCCAATATTCAATTTGTTCTCTTCTGTCAACGTGCTTTGCTTCATGGTCTGCTGCGGAGAACCCGCCAAAAAGAGTTCCTCCTGTTTGGTCATGTCCCCCTTGTCATGGGTGGAGGTGAAATCTATGCTGAGTTTTTCTTGAACGTTTTTGTCGGTCGACTGGTAATCGATATCGGAAGCCACACTGTGGGTGGTCAGCAAGGACTTGGGCATTGATTCCGGTGTCCAATAATCGGAACTACCAATGTGACGGCTCTCGTTCACGTTGTTTGAGTTGGCCAACAAGGTGTAACGGGTGTTTCGGGTGAACCCGAGCAAGAAGGCACGTCCCAACCATCGATCTTCTGTTCCGCCAGCCGCCTCCACGTTGGCGATGTAGCCATATTGATATTCCGGTTTCAAGTTGACGTCCATCACAAATTTCTTTTTCTCAATTTGGGAACCCGCAGCTCGATTGAGGTCAGTCTCTTGATCATACACTTTGATGTTCTTGACCGTATAATAAGGCAGGTTTTCCAACAGTACCTTTGAATTGCCACGCATAAAGGAACGTGAGCCCAACTGCAACTCGTCAATCTTGCGATTGTTCACAAAAATCTCTCCTTTCTCGTTCATGGTCACACCTGGCATTTGGCGGATGAGATCATCAAGCATCGAACCATCTGGCAGTTTGAAGGCGGTAGCGTCATAGACAAGCGTGTCACCTTTCCAAAACATCTTCACCTTGGTTGCTGTCACAGTCACCTCGCCAAGATCCTTTTCTGGCATCTTACGCAACTCCAGAGGCCGGTCAAGAAACAAAATCCCTTCCTCCTTCCCCTCTATTGTCAATGGGAGATAGCCACTTTCATAACCTCTGAGGGATGCTTTCAGCAGGTACTTACGGGGGGCGTTCTTCACCATCATGGAAAATTGCGCTTCCTTCAAGGAACCGTCAGCCCTGTACATCTTTTTAACAGGTATTGTGTCTATGATGCTACTGTCAGCTGCATTGAGCAAAGACACCTTGGCTTCGGGTAATGGCGTTTTCAGAAAAGCGTCTTGCACCTTTCCTACAATATAGCATTGGGAATTAACTTTTAGCACAAAAGTAAGGAGAAACAGCAAAAGGGAGCTTAGTCTGTAGGTTATGTTCATTTTATTGCAGATTGTATTGTTTATGGTGGGTTCTATAAATTAGCTTTGTCAGATTTTGAGGTTCTTTTCGAGGTCAGGGCGTCAGCGAGTGAAGAAGTATAGCGGGCTATACGACTGAACGAGGTGGCGGTCTGAGCCGAAAAGAGACCAAAAGATGGCAAAACGTAACCCTTCATTATTTTCGTTTTTTATGGTGGTAATTTATAGAACCCACCTTATATGCGGTCAATGTAGGTGACGCAACTAAAAAAATGATTCTGTCTGAACTTCCTTCCACCTTAACTGCAAAACGATCAGACTGATGATTTTACAGAGTAAAGTGGAAGGAATGTTTAATAGGACGGCTAATCAACCACGCAGGTCAGATACTTGTGGGTTGAACTCTCGTAGACCCACTTGCAGGTACCTGTGTTAAAGCCGCCCGTTGCGCTTACCGCGCATTTCTGGCCCGCATAAGAGCAACTTGTGGAATAAAAATCCATTCCGCTCACTGTCAGCATCTCCTCCTTCGAAAGGATTTGAGAAGCTTGCAAGTTGAACTTTTTTAACTTTCTCATTGTTTTTAATTTTTAAATGTGATGCACTGATACAGGGGACGTTTTAGCCCGCTGCCAATGGGCGTGCTTACCATTGATATCTTGAAAGATACATTTTCTTACAAAGTGATTAGCGCCCTTATGTAATGAGTACTACTTACCCTTTTATGGGATGATAAAGCTTATTGGGTTTTGTCATGTCTTCCATCCCATAAAGAGGCCTATACCGCATGCTACTACCCGTGTACCAATTGTCCTTAGGCGCACAAGACGTGTAAAAGTTGCGTTCAGGGGTTGAAAAACTGCCGCTTCCTCCTAAGTCAGACATGCTATACCCTTCTTTATGCAAAACCGTTGGAATCAGAAGCTCGTTATGGCCACTGTGTTGCTGCAAGAGAAAGCCATCCAAAAACAGCAAGGCTCTGTTTGATATCCTATAGATAGGATTGAATGATTTGATGAAGTCATGCTTGTCAATGACAAGATGGTTGAGTTCCATCATGTCCCAATGATCCCATCCCGGATTTTCTTCATAAGTCTGAATATGCGAAGCGATGAAGTCGTCCCCTATGTCTTCATAGGCAGAGAGCAATAAGTTCCAATCACCGTTAAAACAAACGTCGTATTCTATATTCCAGTAAAAATCATATTCGGGGTGTTCACGAAAGAATTGCAAAACCGAGAAATGGCTGCTACCGGGGACAATCGTCTCCGCAATCGGGTTGTAGTTTAGCGCGTTCAAAGAGTCTATTGTAAAAGGATAAGTCTGAATGTCGTTTGCAAACTGACCTTTGCAAGCATCCGCTTGGTACATAACGTATATGTCTGCATTTTTAACCTCAGATTTCAACTTGTCTATCTGATGGTTAATATAGGTATTATCATAATGCGTCGCAAAAAGGACTACATTTCGTTTTTTCTTCGGAGCCATTTGTCTTTTACTTAAAATTTGTTTTTAATTTGTTCAACCGTATGTCTTATCAGTTCCCTGGCCAGTTGCTGTGTATCTCCTCCTGACAAGAGCATTGTTGCAAGAATGGCCAAAAGAACGAATACGACAATCGAAATGCCATGTCGAGTGAGAAAAGGCATTTTAGCTCCCATTAATTTCTCCACTTCGGGACAATGCTGATGGTTACGGGGCGTTTTCATGTCATCTGATTTTTTACGAGTTCGTAGTACTTTCCATGTTTTTCCAATAAAGAATCGTGGGTTCCACATTCCACAACTTTCCCACTCCTCATGACAACGATTTGGTCGGCATCCAGAATTGTACTCAAGCGATGAGCGCTAACCACGACTGTTCGCCCCTTGTAAAATTCGAGAAGGTTGGACATGATTTTTGCCTCATTCGTCGCATCAAGCGAGTTGGTGGCTTCGTCAAGAAAGATATAGTCTGGATTCTTGTATATGGCTCGGGCTATGAGAATGCGCTGGCGCTGCCCTTGGCTTATGCCTTTGCCCTCCATCCCGATGATGGTGTCATACCCTAATGGCAACGAATTGATGAAATCGTCTATACATGCCATGCGGGCTGCTTCTTTCAGGCGTTTAGCATCTATCTTGTCTGTACTGACAGCTATGTTGCCTGCTATTGTATCAGAAAAGATAAAGCTGTCCTGCATCACAGAGCCTGTAGCAGCACGCCATGTATGCGGGTTTATGTCGGACAGAAGCCTGCCGCCAACCAGAATCTCCCCTTGCATGGGTTCGTAAAACCCCTGTAATAGTTTGATGAGCGTAGTCTTTCCACAACCACTTTCTCCTACAATCGCCGTCACTTTGTGTGCTGGAATAAAAAGGGAAACATTGTTCAATGACAGTTCACTTTCAGCCCCAGTGTAACTAAATGACAAGTCTGTAATTTGGATATTTTTATTCTCGGGGAGGATGGCAAGTTTGTTTTCAATGTTAGTTTCTTCATCCTCTTGTGAATGTATGTCATTCAATCTTTCAAGGCTGATCTTTGCATCTTGGAACGAGCGGGCAAAGCCTATGAACTCATTGATGGGTGCTGACACTTGCCCTATGATGTAAGTAAGGGACATCATCATTCCAAGAGTCATCGACCCCTCAACTACTGATTCCGCAGCTATGAAATAGATAAGAAGATGAGTGGTCTGTGTGAAAAAAACCGCGCCTGTCTGTTGTATTTGTCCTATGCGAAGTCCCTTTAGACCGATTTGAAACAGGCGCACTTGGATGCGTTCCCATTCCCAGCGTTTTTTCCGTTCACCGTTATTCAGTTTGATATCCTGCATTCCCTGCACCAACTGTATCATTTTGCTTTGTTCCAAAGCCGATTGGTTAAAACGCTTAATGTCGAGTTCTCTTCTGTAACGCATAAAGAAAGACACCCAAGCGATATGCAGCAAGTTGCCAACTACGAATATCGCCAGCACAAGCCTGCTGTAATAAGCGAGAATGGCAAGGAAGACTACAAAATTGACAAAAGAAAATACGACATTCAAACTATTTGAAAGCAAAAAGTTCTTAATGCGTCCGTGATCTCCTATGCGCTGAAGGATGTCTCCCGTCATGCGAGAATCGAAAAAACGCAACGGCATAGCAGTGAGCTTAATCAGAAAGTCGGCAATGAGTTGTATGTCAATGCGCGAATTCATATGGAGCATAATCCACGATCGCACATAGTCAATGAGCAATGTGGTAACAAAAAAGCCAAGTTGCGCCAACAGTATCAGTGTGACGATGCCCATGTTGCGCCCGTTGATGCCCTGGTCCACCATGGCTTGTGACAGGAATGGGAGCACCATCTGTACCAAACTGCTGACAAGCATTGCCAGCATGAGTTGGGCAATCATGCTGTGATAGGGAGTGAAATACCGAGCAAACGACAACATGCTACGCCCGTTCGCCTTGCATTCGTCTTTCACTGTCCCGAACCTGTCACCAGGTTCGAGCATCAGCACAACACCTGTGCTTTCTTCTGCGGCGTCTTTCCCTATCCAACATCTTACAAATTCATCTTTTTCATAAGTCAAGCGCTGCGTGGCTGGATCTGAGATTCGAATTTTGTATTCGCCATTCTTGCTGCTTTGAATGCCGTAGCATACCACAAAATGGTTTTGGTTCCAATGCAATATGCAAGGAAACACCCCGTCTGCTGCCAATTGCTCAAAGGTCATTTTCATTCCGATGGTGTCGAAGCCGATGTGTTGGGCACATTCTGCTATACCCTGCATGGTGACGCCTCTTCGGGATATGTAACAATGCCTACGCAACATTTCGGCAGAATAGTCCATGCCATAGAACTTGGCTATCATTCTCAAGGAGGTCGGACCACAATCCGTTGCGTTGAGTTGCGTGTAATGAGGGAAACGTTTCAGTTGCAGTTGCATCTATACCAAATGTTATTTTTGCTTCGGGTTCTTGTTGAATTTATATTGTAAGCCCAGCATAAAATAAGAGGGAAGGCTCAGACGCCAGGTTTCTACACGAGCTTGCGAGTTGATGGTCGAATAAGTGGTGGATATTTGATGCAAAATGTCAAATGCTTTGACGGAAATCAGCAAATGTCCTTTGCACATTGAATAATCGAACTGCGCATTCCACAACAAGTTGTTAGTGCACAACGAGCGATCCACATATCCCCGTCGGCTGTACATCTTTATATCAGTGGAAAGATGTATTTTAAAAGGCAAATTCGCTTGTAGGCTTGCGCCATAATTGAAATCCACATTGTGGATATAATCTTCGCCATTTGTTTGCGCCTCACGCCAGGACAAACCGCCTAATAAAGAAAACGCAGACGAATAAAATTTATATTCCAATTTAATGTTTTGTCCCACAATATGTTGTGCCACAGTGCTTTTTTGATTATCTTTCATGTCCACGCCATGCACATAATCGTAAGTTGTGCGGCTTTCAAGATTCATTTTCCGATTTGTAGTCAAAGCGCGCCGGAAGTCAACGCTGCTATTGCTGGCCCAATTGCCATTTACGTTTATAGGGATATAAGTGTAGGCGCCAGAAACGCTATTATAGATGGAATTCATCGCCACAAGATTCGCCTTAATCGAAATGTTGGAGCGCAACATGACGAATTGCCCGTGTGTGCCAAACCTGGAACGAAAAGAAAACGTTCCATTGTGAATTTGACTTGGACGCAGATTTGGATTTCCCTTTTGCAGGACAAGAGGATTGGAAGTGTCATCCATGTCCGTCATTTGTTCAAGGTTAGGCGAGTGCATTTTGGTGTCGTAATGAAATTGGTAAGCGTCACGCCAATGGTGTGTTTCGTATTCCATGTCTATGCTGGGGGTAACTAGCCAATGGCGATCTGTAGGCTTGGAAATTTGCGCCCCGCGTGAATATGTCCCCTTTTGCACAACGTAACTTGCGTCCATTAAGGCCGTCAATGAGAAGTACCTTCCTCGCTGGGAGTCATAATCATGTCGGTGCAAAGAGCCGGTTATATGTTCTTCACTTACGGTCAATTGGTTATGTGGGCTATTGCTATCGTCGCGAAGGCGAAAGTAGTCTGCTTGTGATGGCAATGTTCCATTTTGACGATAGTTCTCGTCCCAATCCAATCGATAAAGATTGTTGTCATCATGACTGTGCTGTTGATGATGGGCATAACTGATGTTGAGGTGCCAACCTGTCAAGAAATGTATGGCGTATGTTGCCTTGGCATTAAAATGATAGGAACGACCCTGTTCTTGCTTGTATCTATTTTGAACTTCATCTTGCATATCCTCATTTGCGTAATGTAGCGAATAAAGACTATTCCTGTCGTTTTTGTATTTGTTCCACTGTCCAGAAGCAAACAGCATGAGGTCATCTCCCCATGGAAGCGTCTTGTGATAGTCCAGCTTTTGCTCAATCATCCATTTGTTGCCGACAATCATATTGTCATCTTTGACGTGATTCACTAAGATGTCCTGAATTTGGCTACTTCCCACTGCACTGAAGACACTATCGAGAACCTCATTGGCACTTCCCTTTATTTGTTGTGCAAACAAAGCGTTGCGTGACATAGACCAATTATTGATGTCAGAATATTCAATGCGCGTGTCCGAGATGGCACCTATGCGTTTCAATGCCAGATGGTTGTTGACATGAAAGGAAAAGTTTCTGTCACGGGTGAGTTCATGGCCATATCTGAACAAGTCGCCCTGTTGAAGAAATTGTTGTGAGGCCAAGCGTTGCTCCCCCTTGTCCCTATTCCATAGAAAGGTAGCATTTAGCATTTCCTTATATTGTCCTTTCTTATCATCCACCAGCAATTCTCCACCCACATGATATGTCTTCACGTTTCCTTCTGGAGAGCTCATGCTTTCCCAGGCTCCGTTGCCGCCAGGCTTCCGTTTGTCATTGACGTTATTGGCGTTTCCAAATAGTGAGAGTCTTGAATTGTCGGTAAAACGCAAGGCAAACCCTCTGCCCAACCGTCGCTCATGCGTACCGATGCCCGCTTCCACATTACCCAAGTAGCCGGTGTTGTACTCTTGTTTCAGCTTGACATTCATAATATAATCTTGACGCTCCACATCCTTTCCTGCCATCAGGCTGCGCTCGCTTCGCCGGTGGAAAAATTGCAGTTTGTCAACTGTGTAATATGGCAGATTGTCAAGCATGACACGATTGTTCCCTTTGAAAAAATCTTTTCCGTTGAGCGTAAGGTAATCCACCTTTTTCCCATTCATGTAGATGTCCCCATTGTCCTTCAATTCTGTTCCTGGTATGTTTCCAACTAAAGACTCAAGCATAGAACCTTCGGATAATTGGAATGCCCTTGCGTCCACTTCCAACGTGTCTCCTTTATAGCATAATTTCACCCGGGTGGCTCGCACTGTCACTTCTCCCAATTCGGTTTCCTTTTCTGCAAAGATACGTTTCAGCAATATTTCAGGAAAAGTATAAGAATTAAGACGGGCCGGATTTCCCATCTCAACCTCCATTTCTTTTGTTTCATAATCAGGGTGTTGAACGCTTATTCGAAACTTGTTCTTTTTACGTGGAACAAGAATAGACCAGATTTGCCCATCGTGGCCTCCCGCACCTGGGACAGTGCGTGTCGTGTCAATGACATTGCCTGTTGAATCCATAACTGTCACAAGTGCGTTCCTGACTCCATAACGAGTGAAGGAGTCTCTGACAAATTGAACAATAGATATACTATCTTTTTGTACAGCATACATTACGGAAGACTGCAAGCAAAAAGAGCACAAGATGATTAGACGTGAAAAGGCGCCCATTGGTGGTTTGGGATTATTACACATGATGGAAATTTTGAAAAAAGCGTGAAGATAAAGCCAACAATTAGCGCATTGGTTCCTTTCTTTGAATAGACTTGTGGACAGCAACCTGTCTACAAGTCTATTTGATTTTTCTCACTTATTGAGAAACTTGACAAAGACAACTGTGAGAACTGAAATTCCAATAACAGCTACCTTCTTTACCGCCAACATACTGATAACAAGTGCCAGAGCAACTCCCATCTGTTGTTTTTGAATGGCATACATTGGGATCCGTGTCACCCCCTTGCACCTTCATCATCTGTGCATCCGACAAAGCTATCGAGGGACCGATTGTGAATTTTCTAAGCTTTTTCATAGCAATTCATTTTCGGGTTAAACAATCACACTGCCTCTTCTGCAGTTAGCTACTCTGCTCCCAATGGCGTAGTGCTTCGGCCATTGATATCTTGAAAGATATTCTTCTTGCTAATTGTAATATTGGTAAGTAGAGCCAACTCCTCCAGTTTGTATTCTTTGGGTAGTTTGTACCCATTTACAAGTATGGTCGGAGTCTCAATTAATGATGTCTTCTTACACCAAGCATTATGCTTTTTCATTTCCGCTTCTACTTTTGGAGAATGAATGTATGCTTGATTCTTTATAACGACATTCTTGTAATCGAACTTATCCTTAGTATACCAACGGGCGAATTTACGTAAAGCAGTTTGTTTTGTATTGTTCAAGTAGCATGCTATAAGATAGCGGCTACTGTCTTCAAGTTGTTCATTAAAAGAAGAAAAGATATATTGCACGCACACGTCGTTTCCACTAATTTTTAATAGCCGCTCCACTTGCTTGTGCATACGTGCACAGGGATTGCAATGAGGATTGCTCAATATGGTTATGCGTAATTTGGCGCTTGGGTTTCCAAACAAAATGCTTGAGTCATCGAGAGACGTTTCAAAATATTCGCCCTTTTCAATGAGAATTTTGGCTACATCTCCATTGGCTTTAATGGCGCCAAACTGCTGCACGGCATTTGTGCGTTCAGAATCAATCAGTTGGATTGTTGCATACTGATGAAAGCCAAGAATGGATAACATATAAATCGCGCTTGTCAATAAGTATTGGTACAAATCCACATGAAAAGGAATTCCTATGCTAAATATAAATGAGATAACACCTGTTGTCCATATGATGAGTTGCACGATTAAACATAGCACACACCAGTTCTTTGCTATACGCCACTGATAATAAACACTCCATAGCCCATAGAGCATTGCTGCCCAATTGATAAAGGTCACGCATGTAGATGATGCAGGATAAACTGATAGAAGAAGTACGTTTGCCGTGAAATATCCCAAACCGATTTCACTCCAAGTGAAGCCAAATATTTTTGAGGCAGTTCCATCGAGTATGCTATTGCAATCGGCTTTGTGAAAAAGGCTGCAAACTTTGTCACCATAGTAACTTCCTCCATACAATTGCTTTTGCATAAGCAAGGAACACACCATAACTCCCATCAAATTTAACAGAATTCGGGACAATCCGAAAAGTCCAATGTTGTCGTAATTATATAATACACTTATAATGCTTGTCAACACCAAAATGACAGGTATGCTGCATTGCTCAACCTTTAAAATAATTTCTTTTCTCAGATGTTCTTTATAATCGGGTTCTATAGCATTGGGACTATCTTCAGCCACAATGGCATGACCTGTCCACATCTGCTTGAACTCATTGATGTTAACCGATGTCCTCTTTCCGTGTTGCATATAGGTGATTTTGTTGGAATGACAATTCAAACCGATGACAAAATCGCCAGGAATATGCAAAATGCATGGATAGACTAAGTCTTGTAGTTCTTTAGTTTCACTAAGGATTCCCAATGTCTTTATGCCATAAACATCCAACATCTTTTTCAGTCCATACATATTGTGTTTGTGCGGATGCTCCTGATACAAAGCTTGGGCAAATTGCTTTGTATGAAATACTTTCAAGACTTCGAGAAAATTTTCAAGAATCGTTTTCATCTTGATATGTATGCTTTTAATTCTGTAGGGGACATGCAACACACACGTACGAACTCCTCTCTCAATTCTCTGGCGTTGTCTTTTGATGCATATGTGGAATTAGCACCACGGGGATGATACAAATGGAAGAGTTCACCAGAGCTTATGTGTAAAGCCTTGTGGCCAAGAATGGTTACTCGGTGAAGGCGCTCGGCATCTTCTGGCCCCCAGCCTGTGAATTTTTCATTTTCACCACCACACAATAAATACCGTTGACGATGGACAATGTATGATCCACCACACAATTTCCGTCCAAGAAAAGATTTCAACTTGAGACTTTTCAAATAGTCAAAATCTATTCTGTTTCGTGTTTGCGTGGATAGTTGTTTTGATAACATAACAAAACGTCCATCGTATGGATACGAGATAGTGGCACCATTGCGGATCAATTGTAGCGCTTCCAATATTTGCCTATAATCAACCAGAACATCAGTGTCCCAAATCGCGACCATCTCAGTTTGTGCCATCTTTAGTATTTGGTTGATATATCGTGTCCTATGAAAAACCTGATCAGTGTCTTTTACAAACAAATAATCAATATCTCCAGCTAAACTCTGTTTTTTCATTTTTTCATGAGCATCAGCCTCTAATACGATAATGTGGCATCGCAATTCGTTGAGATAGTTGATTATTGTTGAGACATTAGCTCTTCTTTCTTCACTGTCAACACGTATGGGAATACCCACTGTAAGATTTTGGGCTATTGAAATATTGCCATTCATATTTTGCATGTACAAATTTTTAAGGCGTTCTCTAATATGGTTATTTCATCATGTAAAATGTCATTTGGAGATATGACGCCATGATGTTCCAAAATAGGCCTGACTTTAGTAGGGTAGAAAGAATGTTTTCCCATATCAATCAGCGTAGTGTGTAATTCCGGAGGCAGCGGTTGGCATTTCGCTATTTCATCTATCCAATCTACATAATATATAAGATGTTCCTTGATTAGCGCAAGTTGGTCATCATCTTTAAAATTCATTTTTCCTAATTGCAACACACGCCACCAAAGGTAAACGCCAATTCCGCCAGCCCCATAAAAGTCCAAATCAATATCAGGTTGCATGTTGATTATTTCCACCATGCGGTCATCAAGGTGTGGCAGGAAATCTTCGGATATTACGGAGGTTAATTTGCATGAATCTAAAAACATGGAGCTCATGTTTCGTGACATCTTGGTAATTGTGTATCGTTCTTCATATTGCTTACGAATGGCATTTGATGCATGTTCGTATGCAACTGAGTCTGACAACAGCAATTCTAACCTTGATGCTATTTGGGCTTTGAAATCATCTTCGTCAAATTGCATTTCATTTATCTCCATGCGCAAATCTGGCGTTGCGTCAAGCATTTCTGACAGACCTGTGGAACTGGTTCCAATAACAGGGATGCCATGGCGCATCATTTCTATTGCCGTATAGCTACATTGTTCATGAAAAGACGGCATGACACCAATATCGGCCGATTGGTAGAGTGCTTCAATTTCGTCCTTTTCTGTTTTGCCAAAGAAAATAATTCTCCCAGCCAGTTTTCTACTTTGGACCAAGTATGGTTGGAAATCGCCATCTCCTACTACCTGCAAATTTGTATTTGGATATTTGTTTGCAATGCTTGCAAAAGCATCTATTAAGTACGACAATCCTTTTTCTTTGTCTAAGCGACCGACAAAGAGAATAGTACGACAATCTTGTTTTGGTGAATGGATAGAATCATGGGGTACTTCACCTAATCCATTGTAAATAAGGCGTATTTTATTTTCAGTAACATGATAATCTTTAATTAATATATCTTTGGTTTTTCTAGATAATGAGATGACTGTATCTGACAGGTGTAAGAATAATCGTTCTTTGGCGAAACTTGATAATACTCGCTTTTCCTGCTCTGTAGGATTGTCGTTCGAACAATTTACAATTTCCCGCATTCTTCTTACGTTCCCCATTAGTTCGAAGCACCAACTCATATAATGAACGCTCAGGATGATGATGCTATGAGGTTGCCATGCTTTAAGTAGTACAGCAAGGGGGTAATGCTGGAAATAATTAAAAAGAAATATTAGGCGGTTGTTTTTGTCTGTTTCAATGTTTCTTGCAAGAAAGTAGAATGTACAGCGGCAATAAGTTTCACTTTCTATATTTGATTCCAGCTGAGGAATGATGTAGTGGCAAAATCCATTTTCATCATGGTTTATGGAGAATTCCATGGCATCTGCTTGCAAATCAACAATTGACACATTCACACAGGATAAGGGCATAAGCACTTTCGCCAATTGTTTTGCGTATGTGCCAATACCATAGGAAGCTGCCCTGCTGGCATTGTTGAATATATATATATTCATCATGATGGTGATGATTGTTTTAGAACATAATAAGCAGAACCGCCATCTATCCCTATTGCCTGGTCGACGTAATCATTCTCTTTAAATGAGGGCATGTTTAATATGTCTATCAAATTTGTTTCCCTGACTTTAAAATCATTATCCGAGACTTTATCATGCAACTCTGCCAGATATTGACTGTCAAATGTTGCAGGCACGCCATTTGCCCTTTCCCTAATCGTCAAGTAAAGTAGCAAGCCGCCAATTCCAGAGCGTATAGAAAAATCTTTGATACGTCTAGGATCACGTTCCATGATCTTTTCGTCAACATCAGACAAAATGGCGTTTAATTCGCCTTCCACCCATTTGTTTTCGTATAATAAAGTAACCCCATAGCCAATCCCAATTAAACCATTTTCCAGTCCAATTGGCAAGTCAGAGTGCACGCCTTCATAGACTTGTTGCAGCAAATCCCACGCATACTCCTCCATTAGCTTATCATCATATTTGTTGGCATAAGCGAACAAAGAAACTGCGATTCCCATTTTGCCGTGAAAAAGGCCTATGTCTCGCATATAGGAACTTTTTAAGAGGAGATATTCTGAAATCCTTCGTAATGTTGTATCCATTTACACTATTATTTTTTGTATCACCATAACTATGCAATGGCTATTAGATCGTTTTTACTTCTAAAAAATTCATTCTTCCATTGGCCTCAAGGAGGCACTTGGCACATATGCTGTTACTACCGTCGCAAAGCCGTCAATAACAATCCCAACCCTTTGCTGCCCTTTCCATCTTGCCACGCGTCCCACAAATCCCTTGAATTTACCATCCGCTACTTTTATCAATTGTCCTATTTTGAATTTCAGTACTTCTGTGGACGATAAAATGACATCGCTTGAATCAGATGCACAGATAATCCTAAGGTCTTCCATCTGATATTCGGGAACAATCATTGGAAATTTCTCGATTTTGTTACCAATGTGGCTGTGACGATAATAAAAACGCAGAAATGGCAAGTTTACATTATCGTATACAAAAGAGTTGAGCTGTTCTTCTGTGGCATAAGCAAAGAAGATGTTGGGGAAACGCGATACCGTGATGACTTTTCGCTTTCCACTTATTTGTTTTACTACTTGGGTTGTTGGATAAAAAGCATTGATGCCCTTGGCGGTCAGATAGTCATAGGCTATTCTTTCCCTTCCATAAGTAGAGCGCAAAACATACCAATGGGGAGCGCCTGCCAATGGGACGGCATTGGGGATAGTAGAACCTGTAGTTTTCTTCATTTTTACTTTTTCATTAGGTTAGGGTAGGCACACTATGGGTGGACACCTCATCGGACAAACGCTTGCCAAACTTGGAGCCTTGAACTTTGGGGAAGACACTGGAGGCAAGTCCAATGTAGGGAGGATTATCACCACCTCCGTTGGTGTGCACGTCAAAATGACCATTCGCAGATTGTCATATCGCTGCTTGCTTCGTCTTATGCAAGACGAAAATGCTATCACTGGGATATCCCAATGATTAATTGTGTAAATTTAATTGTTTTCTATGAGATTTCAAAGAAAAAGAGAATACAATGCACGTGTTTTAGTTTTTTTTAACATCCGCATCATCACTGTCAAAATCAAGAAAAACCTCTATTGTTGTGTACTGATCATGAATTGCGTGGCAGAACTGACTCCTGTCACAGAAAGACCGGTTTGTAAATATTTATAGCAGAAAACTTTATCGCGGAATGTTGTTGAAATAGAACAAGAAAAATGGGGTTTTGCCCGATTTTTCCGAGATTCGGGTGGGGTAATTTTGCGATAAAGGGTGTTTTGTGTTGCGATATACCCTTTATCGCGATGCGATTAAGCGTTAATCGCGTCATGATTAAGTACATATCGCAACGCGATAAAGGGTATTCTTTGATGAAAAGTATTTACTTTTTAGGTTGAATAAAATCCTAAATTTTATAAACGTCTAATTATCAATAGATTACGAAAAGTGCCGAAAATTCGCGTATTTCGGCCAAAATATTTTGAAGTTGAAAATAACGCCTGTTTTTTTATATACATTGTCCGCTTTCTTCCCACCCACCCTGGAGTTTATATCGGTTTACACTCAAACCCCCGGCGAAAGGGGCTCGCCAGTCCAAATTACAGTTGAATCGAACATAAAAGGTGGCACGAAATTGCCTCGTCCGTATTTTTTTGTTATCTTTGCAGAAAACATCACAAAAAACAAAACATGAGCAAAACCGTTTATCTCGGTATGGTCGGTGACATCCTTCACCCCGGCCTCATCAATATCATCAGCGAGGGAGCCAAACTGGGCGAGCTCACCATTGGCCTCTACACTGACAAGGCCATCGCCACCTACCGCTCGCGCCTGCCCTACATGACCTACGAGCAGCGCAAGCAAGTGATCAGCCACATACAGGGCGTGGCCCACATCGTGCCCCAAGACGAATACAGCTACATCCCCAACCTGCGGAAATACAGGCCCGACATCCTCCTCCACGGCGACAACTGGAAGGAAGGACGTGACTCGGAGCTGCGGCAGGAGTGCCTCAAGGTCATGGCCGACCTGGGCGGCAAGGTGGTGGAGGTGCCCTACACGAAGGGCATCAACTCGTCGTCGCTCTTCGACGAGGTGAAAGCCATCGGCACCACGCCCGACATACGCCTCAAGTCGCTGCGCCGGCTCATCGCCGCCAAGCCCATCGTGCGCATCCTCGAGGCACACGACGGCCTCTCGGCGCTCATCATCGAGCACACGGAGGTGAAGAAGGGCGAGCAGGTCAGGGCCTTCGACGGCATGTGGTCGTCGTCGCTCACCGACTCCACATCCAAGGGCAAGCCCGACATCGAGGCCGTGGACCTCACCACACGCATGCAAGACCTGACCAACATCCTGGAGTGCACCACCAAGCCCATCATCTACGACGGCGACACGGGCGGACTGCCCGAGCACTTCCAGTTCACCGTGCGCACACTGGAGCGCAACGGCGTGTCGGCCGTGATCATCGAGGACAAGACAGGGCTAAAGAAGAACTCGCTCTTCGGCACGGAGGTGAAGCAGACCCAAGACTCCATTGAGAACTTCTGCCACAAGATACGCATGGGAAAGGCCGCGCAGGTCACCAAGGACTTCATGATCATCGCGCGCTGCGAGAGCCTCATCGCCGGACAGCCCATGAGCGACGCCCTGGAGCGCTGCTTCGCCTATGTCGACGCCGGAGCCGACGGCATCATGATCCACAGCCGCGAGAAGAGCGGCGAGGACATCCGCGAGTTCTGCGCCAAGTTCAGGGAGAAGCATCCCTACGTGCCCATCGTCGTGGTGCCCACCTCCTACAACCAGGTCAAGGAGGACGAGCTGCACCAGTGGGGTGTCAACGTGGTGATCTACGCCAACCACATGCTGCGCGCAGCCTACCCCGCCATGTGCAAGTGCGCCGAGACCATCCTCGAGAACGAGCGCTCGCTCGAGACCGACCCCTTCTGCATGCCCATCAAGCAGATCCTGGAACTCATTCCCGGAACCAAGTAACCCCTTAGCCACACACGCGACATGATCGTCATCCAGAATGAAGAAATCAGAAGCCTGGGACTGCGGCCAGCCGACTTCATCGACTGTGTGAGGCAATGTTTCATCGAGAAACCGCTGTGTCAGGTGCCGCCCAAGGTCAGCGTGCACCCCAACGGCATCGACTTCACCACGTCGATGCCCTGCCTGCTGCCCCCCGACACCCACCGCTTCAATGTGAAGGTGGTGTCGCGCGTGCAGGGGCGCCACCCGGCCCTGCGCAGCGACTCCATGCTCTACGACGTGACGACAGGCGAGCTGCTGGCTGTCATCGACAGCGACTACGTCACCACCATGCGCACGGGCGCCGTGGCGGCACTGGCCGTCAGCACCCTCAAGCGCAAGGGAGCCAAGACCATCGCCCTCATGGGGCTGGGCAACACCGGGCGCGCCACCATGGCCTGCCTGGCCGCCGCGCTCCAGGGCGAAGGCCCCTACGAGGTGCGGCTGCTGCGCTACAAGGACCAGGCGGAGCAGTTCGTGGAGCGTTTCCACGACCTCCGGGGCGTCAGCTTCACCATTGCCGACAACGTGCGCGACCTCTTCGACGGCGCAGACGTCATCCTCTCCTGCATCACGCAGGCCGAGGGGCTCATCATCGACGACACATCGGTGTTCAAGCCTGGCGTGCTCGTGGTGCCGGTCCACACGCGGGGCTTCCAGAACTGCGACACCACGTTCGACCGCGTCTTTTGCGACGACGTAGGACACGTCAGCGGCTTCCGCTACTTCCATGAGTTCCCCAACCTTACGGAGGTGGGCGAGGTACTGCGCGGAGAGAAGCCCGGACGTCTCAACGACGACGAGCGCATCATCGACTACAACGTCGGACTGGGCCTGCACGACGCCTACATCTGCAACATGATCTATGACAGGGTGGCCAGCAAGCCCCACGAGCAGATAGCGCTCGTCCACCCGTCCGACAAATATATCATCTGAAGGGACAACCTCCACAAGCGAGGGGGTGCCCCACCCTTCCCATCCATGAAAACACTGTCTGAAGAACAACTGGCCCTGCGCAAGGCCAAGACTCTGGAGACCTTCAAGGCCTTCATCGCCTTCTGCCAGGCCAACCGCCTGAAATATTTTGCCGCCTACGGCACCGTGCTCGGAGCGGCGCGCCACCACGGCTTCATCCCCTGGGACGACGATATCGACGTCTACATGATGCGCGATGACTACGGCCGGTGCCTCCGCATCTTGCGCGATGACCCGCCCGCAGGCTACGAGCCTGTCGACTACACACACGAGGAGGAGTACTACCTGCCCTTCGCCAAGTTTTGCGACGCGCGCTCCACGGTCTACGAGATGACCGAGTACCGCATCTGCTTCGGCAACTACATCGACATCTTCCCCCTCGACACCGTGCCCGATGACCGTGGCGAGCGCGAGCGCTACTGCAACCACATGTGGAAGTTGCGCAAGCTGCTGGCGGCCGACCTGCTGCGCAAGCCGTGGGGCGGCATCCTGCGCGACGCCACCCGGCAGAGCCTGCGTCTCACGCTCGGCGACATGGCCTACGCCCTCTTCCGATGCCCCATACGCCGGTGGCTGGTGGACCGCATCGAGCGCGAGAGCCGAGCCTACCAAGGGCAACCGCTCAAGCACGTCTGCTTCAGCTCCAGCTACTACTCACGCGAGAAGAATCTCACGACCGACATCTTCGGAGACGGTACGCTGCTACCCTTCGAGGACATCAGCATCGTGGTGCCCACACGCTACGAGGACTACCTGGAGGCGGCCTACGGCAACTGGCGCCAACTGCCACCCGTGGAGCAACGCGGACAGCACGACGTGGTCTTCATGGACCTCAACCGAAAGCTCTCCTTCGACGAGGTAAGGAACATCATCGACAAACATGGCTGACACACTCAAGGAAAAAACCACCAAGGGACTCTTCTGGGGAGCGCTCAACAGCGGCACCACACAGGTGCTCAACCTCCTCATCGGCATCATGCTCGGACGGCTGCTGTCGCCGGGCGAGTATGGCACCATCGGATACATAGCCATCTTCACTGCCATCGCCGGCAACCTGCAGAGCTCGGGATTCAGCACCTACCTCGTCAACATGAAGGAGCCGCGGCATGAGGACTACAACGCCGTGTTCTGGTTCAACATTCTCATGAGCTTCACCCTCTACGCCATCCTGTGGTTCGCGGCGCCGCTCATCGCCGACTTCTTCCACCAACCGGAACTCACGCGGCTCTCACATTTCGTCTTTTTGTCGTTTGTCGTCGGCAGCTTCGGCATCACGCCAAACGCATACCTCACCAAGAAACTCATGGTGAAGGAGATGACCATGATCAACTCGCTGGCGCTCATCCTGTCGGGTGTCACGGGCGTCACGCTCGCCTTCCTCGGCTACAGCTACTGGAGCCTGGCCTGGCAGCAGGTGCTCTACATCACCATACTCAACGTCGGGCGCTACCACTACGTGGCCTGGCGACCCTCATGGCGCATCGACTTCCGCCCCATCCGCAAGATGTTCGGATTCAGCATGAACATCCTCGTGGTGATGGTGATGAACACCGTGAACAACAACATCATGTCGGTCATCATCGGCAAGTTCTTCAACAAGGACATTCTCGGCAACTACAGCCAAGCGTACAAGTGGAACTTCATGGCCTACTCGCTCGTGGCCAACACCACGCAGCAGGTGGCGCAACCTGTCTTCGCCTCCATCGCCGAAGAGCGCGAACGCGAGCGGCGGGTGTTCCGCAAGATGATGCGCTTCACGGCGTTTCTCGCCTTTCCCGCCATGTTAGGGCTGGTGCTGGTGGCGCGCGAGTTCATCCTCTTCACCATCGGGCCCAAGTGGGCCGGTGCAGTGCCGTTGCTGCAGATCCTGGCGGTGAGCGGCGCCTTCTTCCCCTTCTACACACTCTACCAGAATCTGGTCATCGGCCAGGGACGTGCCGACATCAACATGTGGTGCAACGTGGGACAGATAGTCCTGCAGGTGGTGCTCATGCTCTGCACACACAGCCTCGGCATCAAGGCCATGATCGCGGTCTACAGCGGGTTCAACATCGTGTGGCTCTTGGTCTGGCAGACACAGGCCCACCGACTCACGGGACTGCGCCTCCGGGAGGTGGCCAAGGACATAGCACCCTTCCTGTTGGCCTCAGCGGCGGTCATGGCAGTAACGGGGGTGGCCACACAGGCCATTGAGAGCCACGTGGCGCTGCTCCTGGCACGCGTGGCGCTCGCCACAGCGCTCTATTTCGCCGTCATGAAGGTGGCGCACGTACAGATACTGGAAGAGTGCCTGCAGTTTGCCAAGAACAAAATCAAAAAGTAAATGGTATGGAGATATCCGTTATCATACCCGTATACAACAAGGTGGACTACCTGGAGCGTTGCCTGGACAGCATCCTCCAGCAAGACTTCTCCGACTTTGAGGTCATCACTGTCGATGACGGAAGTACGGACGGATCCGCCGACAAGCTCGACCTACTGGCGCAAAACGACAACAGGCTACGCGTGATTCACCAGCCCAACGGAGGTGTCACGGCCGCACGCCGCAAGGGATGGACCGAGGCCCGTGGCCGATACGTCATGTTTGCTGACGCCGACGACCTGCTGATGCCGCACGCCATGGCCTCGCTCCACCGGGCTATCACGACAAGCGGAGCCGACGAGGTCATCGGCACCTTCACCAACCAGCACCACGCCCACTGCGACTCGGCACGCCGAGGATGGCAGGACAGCGACGGACTCATCCGCGCCCTGCTGGGCGTCAAGCGCACGTTCTGCGTGTTGTGGGGCATCCTCTTCAAGCGCCAGTTGCTCGAAGGGTGCCTTGACGCTCCCCGCGAGATCATTGAGCGCGAGGACAGCCTGATGCAGATCAAGTGCCTGATGAAGGAGCCTCGGGTGTGGTTTGTGGCCGACGAGGTCTATTGGCACGAGGAGGACGTGCCCAACCAGCGTGTGGAGGACCTGCGCATGATACGCATCTACGACGATGAGCTGCAACGCACGCTGCAACCCAAATGGCCGACGATGGAGCCTTGGTTCCGCCTCAACCAAATCAAAGTCTACGAAAACTTCCTTTACAAACGCCAGTTCCATGTCTGGGCCAGCTACTACCGGCCACTCCTCCGACTGATGGACGGCCGCGTCCCACTTGCCCACCGGCTCATCCTGGCGCTGCCCCCCTGCCTGGCCTACTATCCCATGAAGTGGTTTAAGGAGCGCATGCGCAAGAAGGCGCAAGGCGTATGAGCGAACGGAGAACCTTGAGTAGGAGGCTATTAATGACCACCACAAAATACTAAAGGTGGGTTCTATAAATTACCACCACGAAAAAACATGAAACATCCCTATAAGACCGACATTGCCGTGTTGATGCTCTTCTTCAACCGGCCCGAGACATTCCAGCAGGCTTTTGCGGCCGTCAAGGCGGCACGTCCCTCACGCCTGTTCCTCTACCAGGACGGTGCACGCGAGGGCAACGAGAAAGACAAGAAGGGCGTGGAGGCCTGTCGCCGCATAGCCAGCGACGACAACATCGACTGGCAATGTGATGTCCACCGTCACTATTGTGAGCGAAACCAAGGCTGCGATCCCTCTGGCTACCTGTCGCAACGGTGGGCCTTCTCGCTGGCCGACAAGGTGGCGGTCGTTGAGGACGACGTGGTGGTGTCGCCCACCTTCCTGCCCTTCTGCAAGGAGATGCTCGACCGCTACGAGCACGACGACCGCATCACCATGATCGCCGGCTTCAACACCGACGAGGTGACACCCGGCGTGCCTTACGACTACTTCTTCACATCGGCCTTCTCCATCTGGGGTTGGGCGTCATGGCGAAGGGTCATCGACCAGTGGGACGGCTCCTACTCGTTCATGCGCGATGATTTCAACCGCCGGCAACTGGCCGCTCTGGTCAAGGCCCGCGGCTACCGCAGCGACTTCATGCGGATGTGCGCCGACCATGCCGCAGCGGGCAAACCTTTCTTTGAGAGCGTCTTCTGGTCTGCCATGCTCATGAACAACGGGCTTGCCATCATGCCCACCCGCAACATGGTGAGCAACGTCGGAGCCACCGCCGACTCCACCCATTACGCCGCCTTGCAGACCATGCCACACGGCCTGCGCCGCATCTTCACCATGGACCGCCACGACGTGAACTTCCCCTTGAAACATCCTAAGTATGTCATGGAGTACGTGGCCTACAAGGAGCATACCTACCGCACCAACGGATGGGGCCATCCTTGGATAAAAATCGGACGTAGCATCGAGGAGCTGTGGCTCAACCTCAAGGCCGGCAACGCCCGGCAAATCACCACAGCCCTCACCCGCCGCATCAGGAAATGGACGGGGCGAGACAAGCACGCATAACCGAGTGCCACAAGAGAAGCGCACGGAAGCCTAAGACTTCACAAGGGAAGCACCCAAAAAACACCGGAGCCCAGGGACAAAGTGTCCTTGGGCTCCGGTGTCTTGCCATGTCTGGCTCATCGGCCCGTTGCGGTTATGAGGGGCGTTGCCTGGCGGCTACACCATGTAGCTCACGTAAAGGATGGCGTTCCAGGCAAAAAGGTAAAGCGTCAGCAAGAGGGTGAGCGCACGCAAGGGCAGGCACCAACGAGTAGACGCTGCGCTCCGCGCCAGGTAGGCCATGGCGATGGGAAGGGCAAAGAGCCAGTGGGGCGACATGATGTAGACCTCATTGAGACCGAAGCCCAAGACGAAATGGATGACCATGTCAAAACCGAAGAACGACATGACAAGCCACATGTAACGGCTCCGCCGACCACACCAGATGCCCACCACAAACAGCAGGGCCACCACACCTTCCACCACGTAATTCCATATCCAGCGGTAGCGGACGATGACCGGTCGGTTGACCAGCACATCAAGAAGCGTGTAGTCCTCGTGCAACTGGATGGGCTCGCCGAAGATGTTCTCCACCAGGGAGGAGTCGCGCGGCGTGGAGATGTCGGTCCATGAGCCAAACTCCGACTGGTTGATGGGCTTGCCCTTATGAAGGTTCCAGGCCTTCTTATGGTCGCGCACATACTTGGCACGCACCTTCTGCTTGATGACCTGGTTGATTGCTTGGGCTATCTGCGCACTGTCCTTGAGCTGCGTGGTGTCCTTGAAGGCCTTGGTGATTTTATCCCTGTCACGCTCCGCCTTGGCTTGCTTTTGCTCCTGCCGCGCCAGGTAATTGGGCTTCTCGAAGGTCTTCCACTCCTGCCGGGCGGCAACCCACATCACCGCCGAGGGAATGATGACGGCCAATATCAGGTTGCCCGGACGCCAAAACTTCTTGCCGTTGACAAAGAGATTGGCCAAGAAGACCTTGATGCCATTGTTGAGCGAGATGCCCGCCGTGATGAGGAAGAAGAGCACCGTCTGCCACTTGGTGTAGAAGTGGCGCGCCTTCATCTTCTTTCCGGCCACATAGAGCGTAAGGATAAGCATGAACATCGACAGGCAGAAATGGTCGGGGACACTACATACCACCATCGTGTAGCCAAAGGAGAACAGAAGAGCGGTGAGCAAGGTGGCATCAGTCTGGTGAAGGCCAATGATCTCGCGCAGGATGCGGAAGAGGAACACGGCACTGTACACACAACAGAATGTCAGGATGACCGCCATGACCGCCATGTCACAGTTGACCCCCGTCAGGGCCATGAGCCCTTGGTTGATCTGGCTGGGAATCCACATGAAGAAGGCCAGCAGCGGATGACGATAGATGTTGTAGCCTGTGCTCCAGTGGGTGAGCACAAGATAGCTGATGGGATCATAGCCCGAGATGTGGAACACACGGATGACCACCTTGCGGTAGTTGTCGACCACCTGGCTGAGGTCGAGCCAATAGGCACATATCACCAACACGTTGGCCAGCACGCCATAGAGCAGCGCACCCAAGGCCACCCAGCGCTCCTCACGCTTGACGCGGAAGATGTAGAATGGGTTCTGCAAGTGCTCCTGCTTGAGAAAATAGCGCACCAAGAGAAAGTTGACAGGCACGCAGACAGCAAACATGGGCAGCGGGGCCAACGACTTGCCCACTCCCCAATGGATGAAGAGATTGAGCATGAGCAATTGCAACAGGTAGTTGACCACATGACAAAAGGCAAACGCCAAGCCACGCCCCGCCGTAGCCCTCACGCGGAAGGTGAAACGCGTGGATGCCACAAAATTGAAGAGGAAACTGACGATGTAAGCCATGGTGTTGGCCACATTGACCCCACTATGGGCCCAATGGATCAGCAACAGGTAAGTCATATACTGTATGGCGACGGCCATCGTGCCCACGATGCCGAAACGAAGAATCTCGCCGAGACGCTCGCGTCGCTTATCGCCGGAAGGGTTTGTAATGTCGTTCATCTGCAAATTCTAACATTTCTTTGTCGCCCCGGCTGTCGCCGTAGGCTATGATATAATATTTGTCGCGGTTGCGCTCCAGGTCAGGCAGAGCCGCCTTGAGCCTCTTCACTTTCTCCGGCCCATAACAATTTGGGGTTGTGAAGCGGCCTGTCAACTTACTGTCCTTCACCTCAAGCTGTGTGCCAAGCACCTGCGCAGCACCGCGGAAGAACAGTTCCACCCAGTTGTCTATGCTGGCGCTAACCACAAAGACACGTTCCCCCTGGTTCAACGCCTTGCGCAGGGTGGCCATTCCCGCCTCGCGCAACACATCGGGATACTCCTCGGCGAAGCGCTCACAATCCTCAGCAAAGTCACTGTCCTTCTCACCGCGAAAGTGCCACGCGAAAAGTTCTTCTTTCGTTCGGCCGTTGTCGCGCAGGTGGAGCTTCATCAGCACCAACTTGGGCAAGAACAACAACAGGCTCAGCCACAACCGCCAAGGGCCGTTGACATAACGGATAAACAGCAACAGTGTGTCGCAATAGGTAAGCGTTCCGTCAAAGTCGAAGACGTGTATGATTTCTTTTTCTTTCATTGTCTTGGTCCGTTTTTGCCCCGCAAGGAGATTTCTTCGTGGCCCGCAGCTTTTCACCTCATCCCACATAGATGATCAGGACGAAGGCAATGAGCCACGCCAGCACATCCAATTGCACAAACCGGTCTCGCAGCACCACCTTGGTGGGATCGCCGCTACGCTTGTCGACCACAGCTATCTGCATGTATCGCAACAAGCCCACCAGCACGAATATGCTTGTCAGGTAAAGTTTGCGGGTATGGAAATTCCGCATCACCTCCGGACTCACGGTGTACATGATATAGCACACCAGGGTGACCGAAGCGGTGATGGTCAATGCCTGATCCATGAACGTGGCGTTGTATCGGTTGGTGTTCTTGCGTGGTGCCTCGCCCGTTTGTTCCATGCGGAGCACATCGTCGCGCCGCTTGGCAAATGCCATGAAGAGCGTGATGAGGAAGGCCATGAGCACAATCCAATGACTCAACTCGATGCCAACGGCCTCTCCGCCTGCCAACATGCGCAGCACAAAACCGAAAGCCACAATGCACACATCAATGATGGCATACTGTTTCAACTTGACACAATAGGCCAAGTTGAGCAACCAGTAGAACACCACGACATAGAGCGTGGGAGAAACGCACGAGGGCTCTGGCTGCGCCAGCCCATCAACCGTCAGCAGATTGACCGACGACAGGGGCGAGAACAAGGGCAGCAGAAACGTCAACGCCACACTGAGCAGAAACATCAAAGCCATCACGCCATAAGCCTGCGCCACGCTGACGGCGCCACTGGCCACCGGACGATGACATTTCTCCGGGTGGCGACGGTCATCGGCCACATCATGGATGTCGTTGAAACAATAGATGCTCGAGGCGGCAAAGCTGAACGAGAAAAAAGCCACCAACCCTGCCAGGAGCGCATGCACGTCAAGCAACGCCCCGCCAAAGAGCACAGGCGCGAAAACGAAGAAATTCTTGACCCACTGCGAGGGCCGTATGAGACGCAGCGAAGCGCTCAGCTTCTTCTCATGGGATGCAGGTTGAAAGTGTGGTTCGCTCATGTTGTCGTATCCTTTTATGAGGGTTGTTTTGTCCGTTTGCAATTAGGATGCAAAATTAGTCAAAAATAATTGTTTCAAGCTTCCTTTTCCTCATCTTTTTACCGGCCACGCCTTTCCCGGCGCTTCTTATCGATGCGCGAAAGGCCTTCCAGTCAGCAGGCCAGCCACCGACGGGTCAGCCACCCGACAGCCTTGCTCAGCACCCACGCCAAAGGCAAGGTGGCCACAAGACACACCAGGAACGTAGGCCAATAGGTCCAAGCGTGCGGCAACTTGTCGAGCACAAAGTGGATATGGATGAGATAACACTCCAAGCTCAGTGCACCTACGAAGGCAAAGACACGGTTGAGCCAATGCGGCAAGCGCCGGAAGATGCGGTTCAGAAGCAGAATGACGGTCACCGTGAGCGGTATGTAGAGCATGCGCTCGACGAAGAGCGGAAACTGCCCGTGCCGCACCTGCTCGAGGAAGACGCTTGACAACAGCGACATGGCAAACATGATCCACAGCATCCAGATGCCCTGGCCATCGATGGTGCGCTTCCGGCGCACCATCTCACCCATGTTGATGCCGATGAAGAAGATGGGCACGCGGCTCCAAAAGATTTCCAGATGACCCACCGCCCGGTGTATGGGCGTCACCCATTGCACCAGGATGCACCACATGATCATGACCACAGGAAGCCACCGGTAGATGGGATGGCGACGGATAAGCTCCATGTAGGGCGGGGCAAAGAGGTAAAGGGCCATGATGGCGGGGATGTACCAGAAGTTGAGCTCGTCATGCAACCAGAAGTTCCAGTTGAGGGTTATCTCCATGAACAGGTTGAGCCCCGACGAGAAATCATGCACGGGTATGCGCGGAATGTAGTAGAGACAGGCCACGATGAGCCATGTGGGATAGATGCGCACGAGGCGACGCGTGTAGAACTGTCGGTACGACGGATGCTTCACCCATGAGAACCACAGTCCCACCCCACTGAGGAAGAGAAACATGTCGACGCCAATGTTGCCCATGCGGCGCAATCCGAAGAAGAGGTCGGTGCGTGCCAAGTCGACATGAAAAAGCATGATGAAGAGCATGGCCGCCCCCATCAGTTCGCCACGGAAACGGCTGATGTTCTGTAGTTCGATGTCGGGTATTCTCATGGATGCAAGCGTGGGTTAGAAGGTTACATTTGCGGCTTGGGTATCTTTGTCATTACCAGGCGAATGAGCCAGGCGGCTCCGATGGAGGCTATGACATAGAGGAGCAGCCCCGTGTAGACATCACCATGGCGCGAGATGGGTATGAACACCTTGCGCAACACAGGATGGATGACAAACAATGCTGCCGAGATATCGCCCATCCACACCAGCGCATTCATCAAGCAGGAGCCAGCGGCGGTGTTGACCGTCAGTCCGATGGTCTTCACCAAATAGACACTGAAAGCGCACACTACCAACGGCACAATTGACCACAAGACAAAGTTGCCGCTCATCCACAGGACGAGGAGACCGCAGAACACGACCGACATCAGCAGGCATGGCGCGTTGAGACGGGTGAGGATGACATGATTGCCATAGCGGGCGAAGAGCAATCCCAACCCGAAGGGCAGCATGCCACCCATGAAGTTGTAGCGATACCAATTGAGTGGTTCTCCCTCGGGTGCCAAGACCAGCTGCGCACCGAGACACACCACCATGGCGGCCACGGTCCACCCCCAATGTCGCTTGTAGAGCAGCAGGCGGTAGATGATGTAGAGCTGGAGCATGAGGCCGAAGAACCAGAAGGGGCCCGGCCAGATGTTGTGGTCGGGATCAGGCAACAGGTTGTTGACCATGGCCAGCTGGGCCACCACCTGCGTGAGGGTGTAGTGCCAGCGACCGGGCGTGATGGCATCGACGACGGTGAAGCAGACAAACCCAACGATCATCATGCTGAAAAGTTTTTTCCAGTGGTATCTCACAAACCTCCAGGGGGCCACATACATGCTTCGCCCATACTTCAATTCCAGGCCATAGGCACTGAGGAAGAGAAACACGGGCACGCCATAATGTCCGAAAAACGAGATGAGGTGTGCGGCAAGCAGGTTGTCGGGACTGGCCATGACCTGCGTGAGCCAATCCACGTTGTGCTGAGAGTAAGTGTACTCGTTCTCCTTCACCACCGGTCCCAGCCAGTGGCAATAGTTATGAAGGAAGATGCCGATGATGGCAAGGCCGCGCAGGGCTGCACACTCGGCGCGGGAGAGAAGTCCGTCATTCATGTTTCTTGTCGTTATGTGCATGACTGCGAAGGGCATCGTAGTCGGCGTTGTTCTTCAATATACGGGGCCTCATGGCATCGTAGTCGGGCGACAGGAGGTTGTACCGGTCGTGATAGTCTTTCGTCCCGATGCCGGCCAACCATACCAGCATATGAGGCAGGGCATCGGTCATGAATCGCTTGTCCTTGGCATCCTTGATGGCCTTGAACACCTGGGGATGGTTCACGGCGTAGCGGTGGGAACAATAGATCCAGAACGGCACCTCAAACTCATAGTGGGCCAAGGGCCAGTCGACCTGTGCGCTGTGGTTGCGGCAGATGAAGCCACGTCCAGGCTCATAGCACTCCTCACCGTGATCGGGCATGTAGATGACGATGGCGTCCTTATTCTCGAAGCGCGAGATGATGGCGTCGACTATCGAATCATTATAGTGCACGGCATTGTCGTAATCGGCCAGGATGCGCCGTTGCTTCTTGGTGAGGTCGGGACGACGCTCCTGGTAAGCCTCAGGCCCGAACACCCGCTGGTTGTTGGGGCATCGCGTTCGATAGTTGACGTGCTGCCCGATGAGGTGGAAGATGACAAGGTTATGGGCGGAGTCGCCCTTGAGCTGTATCTTGCCGTCACCGACGAGACGGTCATAGTCCTTCAGCAGTCCCTCGTCGAAGCGATGGGTACGCTGGTTGCGCAAGTCAAACTGAGCGGCGCTGAGTGTGGGGTCGTTGAGGAAGAAGCCGCCCGAGAAGTCATAGACGGCTTCCTTGGCCTTGGGCAGAAACTGGTTGGTGAGAAACGTCACACGGTAACCGGCCTTGCGGAAGAGTTCAGGAAAGAGTGAATAGTCGCACCACTCGCCCTTCTCGCCCACGACATGCATCGAGAGAATATTCTTGAACACGAAACTTGTGAGGTTCCAACAAGTCACCACGTCACTGAAGCGCGTAAGCAAGCCACTCTCCTCGCGCTTCACCTGCCGTGGCGTGGTCTTGAGGTAATAGCCGTATTGCTGCGAGTGTTGCTTGCCATAACTCTCGCCGATGATGAGCACGATGGTGGGCGACCGGAACGTGCATGAGTCGACAGTGACACGCTGGGCGGCAGCGATACACTGCCCCACTTGCTTGTCGGCCAGCCGATTGCTGTTCCAGCTGAACACCAGGCGGTAGACGGGCAGATACATGTTGCCACAGTCTTTCTGCGTGAGCAGGTGCTCCACGGTGCCAATGGTTCCCGCCGTCATGAGCTGGGTCATGCCCACCTTGTTGCGAAAGCTGGTGCAGGCACTCACCACGAGCAGCACAGCCACGACGCCCGCAGCTACGCTTTGGGCACGCCAGCGTTTCAGGCCAGCGGCTTGGCAGTCTATCCATGCCTGCCAGCGCACTTGCCGGTCATGGCCCACCAGGCGCCACACATGACGGCGCGCAGCCCACACTCCATGCAAAACGATGAGCAGCAACACCCACCCCACAGGCGAGAACACCACATCGGGCGAGAGATAGGAGTGCAAGAACTCGCTGGCCTCGCGTGCGTCAGTCTCGGCAACCAGCAGCAACATCGTGGGGGTAAGCGTCGAACTAAACTTCCAGAAGCAATAGACATCGACCACGGCCACGGCGTAGAGCGCCACATAGAGCAGCCGCCGCACCCACACGCGCACCTTGCGGGGCAAGAGGGTCAGCGCCACACACGCCACATAGGTGTCGAGAAAAAGTTCCAGGAAGAGGTTGTCATAAAGATGGGCGCCTCGCTGGTGGGGCAATGTCAGCACGGAGCAGAGCACTCCCAGCGCATACATCATTACTAAAAACGTGCCGTTTGCCACAAGGGGCCGTATCAGCCCATGTGCTATCTGTCTAATGGTTTTCATCCGTTGCAATCTTGTTTGGCCATGCCACAATCATTGTGCAAATATAAAAAAATTAAACCATTGCAACAAATCTTGACGTGTCATAATGATGGTTTCGCCACCTATTTAGATAAATAACACGAATTCGGCATCGCAGACAAGCCAAAAAGGACGCCCGGACGACACCTTCGCTCGCGACTTCAAGTCAGAATGGTGCCTTGGCCGTGAAGACCATCATCCGCCCCGTCGTGGGATGACGGAAGGTGATTTGCTCCGCGTGCAGATACAACCTGTCAGCCTTGGTGCCATAGAGTTCATCGCCCTGAATGGGATTGTCAAGTCCCTTGCGGTGAGCGCAGTGCACACGAAGCTGGTGCGTCCGCCCAGTGTGCGGATAGAGGATCACGCGCCGTCGCCCCGCTTGCTCATAGGCCGACACCGCCTCCCGCCCATGCTCCTCGTCGACCACTTGCCGTGGACGGTCATCGAGATCGGGGCGCAACGGCAGCGATATCTCGCCCGAAGGCGTGTCAAGGTCGCGGCTGAGCAGGGCCACGTATCGCTTTTTCACCTCGTGCCGCGCAAACTGCGCTTGCAGGTCCTTATACGCTTCCGGGGTCTTCGTGATGACCATCAGTCCACTGGTGGCCATGTCCAGGCGATGGACGATGAGCGGGCAGGTGACCTCAGGGTAGCGCAGTCGCATGACTTGCTCCACACTCTCGCGCCCGCTCTTGCCCGGCACGCTCAACATGCCCGCCGGCTTGAGCACCACGCAGATGTCCGCGTCTTCATAGAGCGTCTCCAGTGAGTGGCGGGTGGGCTGCTCCAGAGGATTGGGAGCCACGTCGAGCCCTTGCAACATCCATCCCAAGATGGGCTTGCACCGCTTGTTGCAAGCCGGATAATAGTGTCCATGGTGCCGCACCTCCCGCTTCGGACTGTCGCCCCACCACATCATGGCCATGCCCAGTGGGTGCAGGCCATGGGTGTAGGCATATTGCAGCAGTTTGGGTTCGCAACACTCACCGCTGCCGCTGGGGGGAATGGCACCAAAAATCTCGAGCAGGTCCTTGCGCTCGCCACGGGCGTTCATCATCGAGAAATGTGAAAACAGCCAACGCTGCAAGTCGTCACTCTTTTGTCGGCGCAAGCGCTTGAGCGACAAAAGGCGGACTTCCTTCTCCTGCCACCGGGCTTGCCATTGGGCCGTTCTTGCCTTGTGGCGCACCTTCCACCTGTGCAGTTCGGCATTCTCAAACTGGCGCCTCCTCACATGTTCCTCATCTGTCTCACCTTCCCCCTTCGCTTTCTCGAACATGGGACGCGGATCGCCTTCGTCCAGCCGCTCCGCCTCATCATCGGCCACCCGTCGCTCCGCCTCCAACAGGTCAATCTCCCGGTTGACGCCCACTATCTCCGCCTCGTGACGCTTGAAGTGCCCGTCAGGCTGGAGATAGTCGAACACGGCCGGCACAAAGTCGGGCCAGTCGCTGCGACCACACAACTGGCCGCTATAGCCGGCAAGGTAGCCCGCTGCGCCGTCTGCCTCACGACGCACCACCAATACGCCAAACATCTTGCCTCGCCCTGCCTCCTCCCGAAAAGCCGCAACGGCAGGAACGGCCGAGAACGGACTGTCCTCGCCACGCAGCCACGCAGCCAGTTGACCCATGGCCAACTGGCAGACGGGATGAGGTTCGTAGTAGAACGGATTGTTGAACACCACGGGGAGCGCCGTCACAGACGGCAGCGGATGGAAAAGGGTATGTGCCATAACATTTGTAAGGGCGTGGCCGCAGCGGGTGCCACGCCCCACATGATAGAAGGTCAATACTTGAACGAACTGCCGCCAAGGAACTCGCGCAAGAGACTGGTGGGCGGTATGTCCTTGTTGGGGATGGGCTGGATGTAATTGAGAAACTTGCGCAAGCGATAGGCCTCCGAGTACTCCTCGCAGTTCTCGGGCACCTGCTCGAGCAAGGGCACCGCCTGTTGCTTGATGACGGACAGCTCGAAGAGCATGGCCGAGTTGAACACCGCATCGGCATGTTCCTGGTAGGGGAAGATCCACTTGTTTTCGCCCGCCCTCACCGATGGCCAGCGATGGATGGTCTCCTGGGCGTTGACACCACGATACTTGTAGTCGCGGATGATGCGACGCAACAACCGGTTGTCAGTCGTGGGGATGTAGTTGTGGTCATCGAGGAGGATGGTGGTGAGAGCCGACACGTAGACGCGGAACTTCTGCTGCTCGGGTATCTGGGCCGTCAGCTCAGGGTTGAGGGCATGTATGCCTTCCACGACCAGCACGTTGTTGGGTTCCATCTTCAGCCGCTTGCCGCTCTTTTCGCTCGTCCCCGTCTGGAAGTTGTACTTGGGCAGCTCGACCTCCTCGCCCCGGAAGAGGGCGTTGAACTGGTCATTGATGAGCTTCAGGTTGAGCGCATAGATGCTCTCATAGTCATACTCGCCATGCTCGTCCTTGGGTGTGAGATGCCTGTCCACAAAGTAATCGTCGAGCGAGATCTGCAAGGGCTTGATACCATTGGTCACCAGTTGGATGGACAGTCGCTTGCAGGTTGTGGTCTTGCCCGACGACGATGGGCCGGCGAGCAGGATGAGCTTGATGCCCTTGCGGCTGGCAATCTCCTCGGCGATCTTCGCGATCTTCTTCTCCTGCAAGGCCTCCGACACGTTGATGAGATCGGTGGCCTGTCCTTCCGCCACCAGCTCATTGAAGTCGCCCACGGTGCGCACGCCGATGAGGTCCTGCCAGCGGTGGTGCTCCTTGAAGATCTCAAACATCTTGTCCTGGTGAGTCATCTCGGGCAGCACGCCGGGGTTCTTCCTGTCAGGGATGCGCAGGAGCAGACCATCGAAGTATTTCTCCAGTCCGAAGAGATAGAGCTTGGCGGTGTTGGTCAGCAGCGACCCGTAGTAATAGTCCACGTAGTCGTCAATCTGATAATAAGTGGTGTAGAGCGTCCCCGATGACCTGAGCAACTTGGCCTTGGCGCTGTCGCCCTTGTCCTCAAACATCTTCACGGCATCCTCCGTGGGCACCTCAAAGCGCCTGACAGGCAGATGGGCATCGACAATCTCCTGCATACGCTGGCGGATGCGCGCCACATCGTCGAGCTCCACGGCATGGCCGATGCTCAAGTCGACAAAGTAGCCATTGCTCACGGGTATGTCTATGACCACATGGCTGCCCGGATAGAGGTCGTGCACGGCCTTGCAGAGCACGAAGAACAGCGTGCGCGTGTAGGCTCGCGACCCCGATCCGCTGGTCATGTCAAGAAACTCCACGTCCTTGTTGTGATAGAGGCGGAAGTTGAGTCCTTCCACCTTATTATTAACCTTTGCGACCACCGGGCCGTAGGGCATTTCCAAATTTAATTCGCCAAAAACATCAGAAAGTGAGCTTCCGATAGCGACTTCTTTGTTTTTTTTATTATTTTTGCAACGGATTTGAATTACTTGTTTCATCTTGATGACAATTTAGTTGACCTCATGTTGCTTGTTGAAATCGGCTGTAAATGTACTCATTTCCCTCAAAATCCCAAAGACATCGCACAACAAATTATGTGAAAATATGTGGATTCTACTCTTAAAAATCGTTGGAGCCTTGGCATTGCTCATCTATGGCATGAAGGTCATGAGCGAGGCTCTGCAGAAGTTGGCTGGCCCCCAGCTTCGCCATGTGCTCAGCGCCATGACCACCAACCGCGTCTCGGGTGTGCTAACCGGTATGTTCACCACCGTTGCCGTGCAGTCGTCAACAGCCACCACCGTGATGACGGTGTCGTTTGTCAATGCAGGGTTGCTGACCCTCGTGCAAGCCATCTCGGTCATCATGGGTGCCAACATCGGCACCACGCTCACGGCCTGGATCATGTCGGCCGGCTTCTCCTTCAAGATTAGCAACTTTGTGTGGCCCGTTTTTCTCATAGGTCTGCTACTCATCTATTCCAAGAAACGCCGTTACATCGGCGACTTCCTTTTCGGCATCTCTTTCATGTTCTTGGCCTTGACCACCCTCGGCGAGTCACAGGTCCCCCCCGAAGAGATGGGCGCCCTCCAATCGTTTTTTGCCAGTTTCGACCCCAATAGCTTTGGCACCATCCTGTTGTTCCTGCTCTTCGGCACCATCCTGACGTGCATCTTGCAGAGTTCGGCAGCGCTCATGGCCATCACCATGATGCTCTGCACGCAGGCCAACCTGCCCATCTACCTGGGCATCGCGCTGGTGATGGGCGAGAACATCGGCACCACGCTCACCGCCAACCTCGTGGCCCTGACGGCCAACACCGAGGCCCGCCGCGCCGCCTTCGGCCACCTTTTCTTCAACGTGTTCGGTGTCATCTGGGTGCTCATCGTGTTCCGCCACTTCGTCAACATGGCCTGTGGCCTGGTGGGCTTTGACCCCACCAATCCCGCCATCACGCCCTCGCACACCCAGCTCACGTTCTCGCTGGCCGCATTCCACACCTGTTTCAACGTGGCCAACACCGTCCTCCTGCTGCCCTTCGTCAAGGGTGTGGCCAAGGTATGCTGCATGGTGTGGAAACCCAAGCCCAACAAGGACGAGGACGACTTCCGCCTGCGCTTCATCTCCACGGGCATCATGAAGACACCGGAGCTCTCCGTGCTGGAGGCCCAGAAGGAGATACAGAGCTTCGCCGAGCGCATCCAGCGCATGTTTGGCATGGTGCGCGAACTGCTGGGCGAGACCGACGATGACAAGTTTGTGAAGCTCTACTCGCGCATCGAGAAGTATGAGGGCATCTCCGACAACATGGAACTGGAGATTGCCAAGTATCTCGACAACGTGTCAAACGCCCATCTCTCCGACGAGACCAAGGAGAAGGTGCGCGCCATGCTGCGCGAGATATCCGAGATCGAGAGCATCGGCGACAGCAACTACAACCTGGCCCGCACCATCAGCCGGCTGAAGAACAGCAAGGAAGGGTTCACCGAGACGCAGTATGAGCACATCCACCAGATGTTTGAGCTCACCGACGATGCCCTCTCGCAGATGAACGTCATGCTCCGCGGACACAAGGACGAGCTCGACGCCAACCGCTCGTTCAACGTGGAGAACGAGATCAACAACTACCGCAACCAGCTCCGCACACAGAACATCACCGACGTGAACGACCATCTCTACACCTACACCGTCGGCACGATGTACATGGACCTCATCCAGGAGTGTGAGCGTCTGGGCGACTTTGTGGTCAACGTGGTCGAGGCGCGCATGGGCGTACGCCAGACCGCAGCATGAGCATCCTGATGCTTGCCGATAGAGGAGGCAAACATCATCATGCGTTCAAAGCAGGAGGTAAAACACCTATCATCAGGTGTTTTACCTCCTGTTTTCGGATTTGGAGGCAGAAAAGCCTTCGTATGCAGCCCATGGCAGTTGAGGTTTCTTGCATCTATTGACCTTATAGACAAGACCTGCATCTCTCAACCATTCGACGGCAAGCTCAAAGTCCTTTGCACGAGCACCTTCTTTCACGTCTCAATAGATGAATTTCGGCTCTTCCGGAATTTGGCATGACAAGACCCATGGCTTGAATGTAAACCCATATAAACCGCTCACGCCATTCATCGGTCCCTGTCCACGGAGTGTAAACAGCATGGCTTGCGAGACATGCGTGAGCGGTTTCATTCGGTTTATGGCCTTCCCGCACCCCTGGGGTTTATATCGGTTTACATTCAAGGCGCACACCATGGAATAAAGCGGACAATG